>ERZ839823.139-NODE-139-length-118074-cov-41.631178_pt1 | contig 118074 bp, 108 predicted proteins | sample MGYA00519862_ERZ839823 | MGnify/ENA primary metagenome ERZ839823 (study PRJEB31850, sample SAMEA3708853) | human gut metagenome | biome: human gut; feature: human-associated habitat; material: faeces | place: China | collected 2014 ...
CTGTATTACCAACGCTTTTCAGGATTCAGAAAACACTAAATATTTATTCCCACTCAATCGTTCCCGGGGGTTTATCCGTAATATCGAACATTACGCGGTTAACGTGGGGCGTTTCGGCAATAATTCTGTTGCTGATTGTGCGGAGCAGGTCATAGGGGAGCTCTGCAAACTCGACCGTCATTGCATCGGTCGAAGTTACCGCGCGAACGCCGATTGCGTAGTCATAGGTGCGCTGATCGCCCATAACACCGACTGAGCGTATTCCCGTAAATACCGTGAAATATTGCCAAACCGAACGGTCAAGACCTGCTTTCGCAATTTCATCGCGGAGGATAAAGTCGGACTTTCTCAGGATGTCGAGCTTTTCGTCGGTAATGTCGCCGAGGATGCGGATCGCAAGCCCGGGACCCGGGAAGGGCTGCCTCCATACAAGGGGAGCGGGCATGTTCAAACTTTCGCCGAGGAGGCGAACCTCATCCTTGAAGAGGATGCGGAGCGGTTCTATAAGGCCTTTGAATGCGATATCTTCGGGCAGGCCGCCGACATTATGATGGCTTTTAATCACGGATGCTCCGCCTGCGCCGCTTTCGATAACATCGGGATAAATCGTGCCCTGAAGCAGGTAGTCCGCGCCGATTTTCTTTGCTTCATCTTCGAAAACGCGAATGAATTCTTCGCCGATTATCTTGCGCTTGCGCTCGGGTTCCGTAACGCCTGCAAGTTTTGAAAGGAAGCGATCTTTTGCATTGACTTCGATAACATTCAGGCCGATTTCGTTGCGATAGAAGCCCATTACTTCCTCCGCCTCGTTCAAGCGAAGAAGGCCGTGATCAACGAATATGCAGGTCAGCCTGTCGCCGATCGCCTTATGCACAAGGGTTGCGGCAACGGAAGAATCAACGCCGCCCGAAAGGCCCGCAACAACTCTGCCGTTTCCGACCTTTGCGCGCACTTCTTCAATGAGCTGATTTGCAAGGTTTGCCATTGACCAGCCGCCCTTGCAGCCGCAGATCTCATACACGAAATTATGGAAAAACTGCTTGCAGTATTCGGTGTGGTTAACCTCGGGGTGGAACTGAACGCCGTACAGCCTGCGCTCTTCGTTTGCGAATGCGCAGATTTCACAATTATCGCTGCTTGCAATAATTTCAAAATCGGGAGGGCAAACAAGGCAGGAGTCGTTATGGCTCATCCATGTTATTGAATCGGGCATGTCCTTAAACAGTGGGCTGCGTTTGAAATGCATGGGTGTTTTGCCGTATTCACGCGTCGGAGCGGGGCCGACTTTGCCGCCGAGTTTTTGGCACATAAGCTGCATTCCGTAGCAAATGCCAAGCACGGGCACGCCGAGATTGAACAGCTCGTCGGAGCAGGTTCGTGAGCCTTCAAGATATGCGCTGTCCGGCCCGCCGGACAGAATAATACCGCACAGACCGTCGCCTTTGATTTTTTCGATCGGGGAATCCGGCGGCAGGAGCTCGCTGTAAACCCCTGCTTCACGCACTCTGCGTGCAATGAGCTGGTTATACTGCGCTCCGAAATTGATGATTACAATTCTCTCCATATAGTATTCCTTATATAAACCATTTTGTTGTAAACAAGATGTTGTTTCCGCAAATTTACTGTTCACGGAAACGGATTCCGTCGGGCGTTGCCTCTTCGATTATTGCAAGCGAATATAAATCAATACCTCTTGCGCGCAGCGCATCGCCGCCGCCCTGGAAGCCTTTTTCAACCGCAATACCGATGCCGACAAGTTCCGCACCGGCCTGTTCAATGATCGCAACAAGCCCGCGCATTGCTTCGCCGCGCGCCATAAAATCATCGATGATCAGGATTCTGTCTCCCGGATGCAGCCACTCTGCGGAAACAATGAGTGTAACTTTCTTTTTGTAAGTATAACTCATGATTTCGCTTTTAAAAAGTCCGCCTTCAATATTGTCGCTCTTTGCTTTTTTTGCAAATATCATCGGCACACCCATCTTTTCGGCGCAAACCGTTGCAAGCGGAATGCCGGACGCTTCGACAGTCATAACCGCCGTCAGTCCGTTTATGTCAAAATGAGCAATGAATTCATCCGCCAGCTTGCCCAAAAAAGCGGCGTCAACGCGGTGGTTCAAAAATCCGTCAACCTTTACAACATTGCCGGGAAGAACCTTTCCCTCGCGCGCAATGCGCTCCTCCAAAAGTTTCATGCCGAACGCCCTCCGTGTTTTCGGGTCGTGCGCAGCAAAAGTGCCGATTTTTCAAAAAAAGCTTGCAAATCAAAGCCTTTTTGGGCTTGCAGCAGATCCGCACCGCATTTCCCTAATAAATATTTGAATTTTACTATAAATCCACAGGTTTCGCAAGGGAAAACTTCAGTTATATTATACACGATTGCAAGTATACATCAACGATTTAAATCTCCCCCCGCAGCGTACCGCGGGGGGAGCGTTTTGTTCTTTTTTTACATGTCTGCAACTGCATTAAGCATATTCATATAGGCTTTAATTGCGCCTATCTGCAAATTTTTCAGCAATCCGCTCAGTTCAACGCGATTTTGCGTTTCTGCCGAATTGAAGGCTGTTACAAGCGCGGTGAGCTGCATATAGTACTCATCCAGCGCATCAATGACGCCTCTGCCGTCGTGCACGCCGTTCAATGCGGAACGCAGGCTTCGGATGTTTTCAAGCAATTCGCTCCCGATGGCCTTTCCGTATTCAATGCCGCGTTCGGCTGTGTCGTAATTTATCACTTCGTTGTTTAAATCATTAATTATTCCGAACGAAAACCCGACCGCTTCCGCAATTCCTTCCAAGCGCTCCGCTTCTGCCGTGACCTCAATTTCGACGGGTTCGCATGCAAAGGGCACGATTTCCGCCTTGTACCCCTGTTCAACAAGGCGTTTTCGAACGCTTTCGGCACCCGCTTCCGTTGTGTATGCCGAGGCAAAAACCGAAACGCTTCCGTCCCCGTTGTCGATAATGCAGCCTGCCGCTCCGAGTGCACGCACGGAGGCACTGAGCGCACTTGCTTCGGCATCGGATTCAAAACTGCCGAGCCGCAGTGCATACATGTCCAGCCCCGAAAAATGCATTTTTTGCGTTTGCGGGTTTGAAAAGCTCAGGCCCGGGGTTGCCGCTGCGGGTTCGGTAACCGCGGGCGTATTTCCGCCGTGTTTTCTGCCGAAAACGCTTTCTGTAAGCCATGAGCCGACCGAAGTTGCAAATAAAACATAAATAATACCGCCCATCAGCAGCAGGAGTATCAGCAACCCGAATCCTCCCCCGCTCTCTCCGCGTCCGCCGGCGGCGGAATATGCCTGATATCCCCCGCGCCTGCGCCTTGTGTTCTTTCGTCTGCGTCTGTATTCCATGTTTGCCTTCCTTTCGCGTTTTGCGCCCGTTTTTGGATTTCCCGTTAACGGTTTATGCAGAAAGGAGGCACGGTATGAATATAAGGTGTGCCGTGAACACCTGCTGCGTTCGGTTCACGGGCACGCAGACTTCGGTTTCGGTTTATTTTTCGTCCCCGTCAGGCCGCCAGAGATATTTTTCCATGTTCACATGCCCGTCAACAAACTCAACCCCGTCTGCGGAAAGCAGCTGAATCTGCATGTTTTCACCGCCGAAAGCAAATGCGGCAGAAGCTTTGCCCTGCCTGTTCACAACGCGATAGCATGGAATTTCGGAGGGATCCGGATTTACATGCAGGGCATAGCCTACAACACGTGCCCAGCGCGGATTGCCCGCAAGAGCAGCGATCTGCCCGTAGGTTGCAACTTTGCCTCGCGGAATTTTGCGAACTACTTTATAAATTTTTTCAAACACCGTATCTTCCACAGTTTTTTCTCCGTTCTTTTTTGTTCAGCATCTGCCTTTGCCGCTGCATGTATTCAACATTTTTAAAATAATCATTTTTCGATATGTTACCATGCAAATGCAAGCAAAGTTTCATTAATCGCGAAAACGCCTTTTTGAAGAGCATTCAGCTCATTTAAGCAGCCGTCAACTGCAATTTCAATGAATTCATCCGCCATTTCGCCCGTAAAAAAGAATGCGGGGGACTCCTTCGTTAAATCTCCGGAGTTTTGTTTATAATCCGAATACATTTCCGCAAGGAACTCCCGCGGTTTAAATTCCGCGATATGACTCAGCTCTTCTGCGTTCAAATTCTCCGGCAAAACAATATTGAAAGTCAAACCATGTCTTTTTGACAGGTATGTATTTGCTTTTCGATAATCATCGTGAAGCCTGTCTATGTTTCCGTCGGTGTGCGGATCCCAATTATATTTCCCGTAAATAAAGCCGCGAAAAAGCAGGTCCTGAACAAGATGCAGGTAATAGCCCAAATAAAGGTCATCTGTCATCACCTTCCGTCCGAATCTGCTGCGGAATGCTGTTAAATCGTAGGTCTTTTTTGTTCCGCCGCAGATTAACTTCAAAAAATGCGCCTTTTTGCTCTCTTCCGAAGACCATCCTGCCGAGTCGGGCATTATTATGCCGAAGCGAAATCTGTCGGGGTTTTTAAATTCAACGCATTTCAATAACCGTTCCGCTGCCGCGTGATGCACTATTCTTGCCGCCATGTTTTCCCTTCCTTCTGTTCAAAATTTTAATCCTTTGAAAGAATGATACCATAAAACGAGGCGACAGGTAAAGCTGCTTTTTTCAAAACACGCCTGCATTGTCAAAAGCTTGCAGTATCCGTGTCGATTTGATATAATGTTGCTTAACAGACGGGCAATGCTCGTGCATTCGCCCGAAAAAACCCCAAGCGGCTGAACAGTCGAGATACAAAGGTATTCGGAGATACGGGTTCGGAATGAGAGAAACTTTTTACAGAACGGCAATGCTGCTTGGTGAGGATGCAGAAAACATCCTGCTCGAATCCAAGGCGGCGGTTTTCGGAGTCGGCGGAGTCGGCGGGCACTGCGTTGATGCATTGGTTCGCTGCGGCCTCGGCCGAATTGCAATTTTTGACTCGGCCAATGTCAAGCCGAGCAATCTGAACAGGCAGATTTGTGCAAAAAAATCCACCGTAGGCATGAAAAAAGTTGAAGCGATGAGTCTTCATATTGCGGATGTTTCGGACTGCATCACCGAAGCATTTGACTGTTTTGTGACGCGAGAAAATGCGGAAGAGCTGATTCCCGCAGATGCCGATATAATCATCGACGCCGTGGATAATGTCACGGCAAAGATCGCACTCATTGAGGCAGCGTCACGATGCGGCATTCCGATTCTTTCCAGCATGGGTGCGGGCAACAGACTTGAGCCGGACAAAATTCGCATTGCGGATATTTTTGAAACAAGCACCGACCCGCTTTCCCGCGTTATGCGCAGAGAATTGCGCAAGCGCGGTATAAAAAAACTCAAAGTTGTTTATTCCGTTGAAGAGCCGAAAACACCCGTCATTCCCGTTCCGGATCCGGATATGAAGCTGAACGCACCCGCAAGCGTACCCTTTGTTCCCGGAGCGTTCGGGCTTGCTCTTGCTTCGGAGGCCGTTCGCACAATTCTTGAACGAAAAAGGAGGATAAGTTTTAATGAATAACAAAAAAACACGACTGCAAAGGTTTATTTCATCGTCGATCGCCGTGCTTCTTTTTGCCGCGATCGCACTCGGCGCGGCACTGCCTGCGGCAGCATCGGCAGCCGAGAACTTTGCGGCGGACTTTGCCAAAACCCAAACCGGCAGAGCAGCCGATAATCTCCGTTCGAACGATGAACAAGCATTCTCGAACGGCATTCCTATGACTGCCGATGGTGTTCCGAAACTGAAGCGCGATGTGCGAAGAAGTGTAAATTCTGATTTTTCGTTTATAAATGTCAAGCTGTCCGTCGGAGAAACGGCAAGTGTTCGCCTTGAGCTTTGCGGCGCATATTATGTTGCGGAAAATATGCGTGCTGTTGTCGGCAGCGAAAGCTCCCCCCGCACAGCTGCCGTCACCGTTGAAGACGGTAAAATTACGCTCAGCTCGGGCGGTTCGACCGTTTATCGGGGTTCCGAAATAACGCTTATGCGCGTGAATTACAACGAATCCGCCGGTTGGCTCCAGCTCTTTTGCAGCGGAAACGCAAACGAAAGAAAATACTTGGGCAACCTTGTTTTCCGCATCAATGATGACGGAACGCTCCGAGTCATCAACAATATTCCGACGGCGCATTATCTCTATGGCATCGTGCCTTACGAAATGAGCGAGTCCTGCCCCATCGAATCACTCAAATGCCAGGCGGTCGCCTCAAGAACCTATGCATTCGGCTTTACCATGCCCGGTGACGATTATGATATAACCGATTCGTTTAACTATCAGGGTTATCGCGGCTATAAACCCGGCTACGAAAAATGTATGCGTGCCTGCGTTGAAACAACGGGCGTCATTCTGTCTGTCGATAACGAAATCCCTCTTGCATTTTACGGTGCAACAAACGGCGGAGAGACCGCTTTGCCGTCACACCTTTTCGGATATGATTCGCTTGACCCGCTGTATGAAATCCGTCTTGATGACATTGACTTTTATGAAGCCAACCCTGCCTGCAGGCAGAATCTTGAAATTACATACGGAGAAATATCCGACAACGAAGCATTTAACGCTCTCCTTCGCAAAGAGGCGAAAAAAATTGTCGGTTCTTCCGTTCGGCTCATTTCAATTCTTGAAACGGATGTGAACACACCGAAATTCGAAAACTGCGAACGCAACATGGCGAATGTTGATGTGCGTATTCTTGTTGGCACCGGCAGCGGCGAGCAGGAAGTTTCCTTCGGGTTTTCAGCCGACAGGTTGAAAGCTGAAGGTGTTTTTACAAAAAATTATAAGATGTACTGGGGAGAACCGACGAGCACCGGTTACAACATCTATTTCTGCCGCTACGGGCATGGCCTCGGAATGTCGCAATACGGTGCTCAGGCGCGGGCGCGTGAGGGTCAGACGTATCGGCAGGTGCTTAAATTTTACTATGGGAAAATGAAGCTTACCGATGTTTGCGAGCTGAATCCCGAGCGTCCTTTTGCATACAGCCTTAATATCAAAGCATACGGCGAGTTCAACACGACCAGTGTCAACCTTCGTTCCGGTCCCTCCGCATCATTCACAAGTTTGGGCAAGTTCAACACGGGCACGCATGTTGACGTTATCAATGCCGTTAACGGTTGGATTTGCTGCATTGCGGACGGCAAACTCGGCTATGTTCGCGGCGATTATATCGATGTTAAGCTTTTCCCGTCGCCCATTGCTGCGCAGCAAAGAGTCTGCGAGGCAAAAACAACCGAAGCGGCCGCCCTTCGTACCTCCCCTTCTCAATATGCAGCCGAAATCGTGTCACTCAGTGAAGGTGCACAGATTCGCGTTTGGTTTGAAATCGGGGACTGGTACTATGTTCGAATCGGACACCGCTCCGGCTTTGTTGAAAAGAGCAAAATAATTATCGGAGATTGGTTCATCATAGACCTTCATGCGATCGTTTCATCGCAAATAGGCGACGGAATCCGCCCGCGGCCGTGAGTTTGCAGCGAAACGGTGCGGGGTGAGTATCCCGACATTCACCGTATTGTTCCAATCAACTGTACAGTACGCAAAGTATGCATAAACAGCCCTTCCGAATGCATCGACATCGGAAAGGGCTGTTTGTTTTTGTGACATTTAAGCGACTTTTTTAAGAGCCGTGCTGCGCGGCGGTTTTAAGCAGAAGCATGAACCCCGTCAGCAATATGAGAAAGGAAAAATTAAACAGGGAAAACTCTTTTACATATGCTCCTGATTTTCCGGGATTATGCTTTACATATTCACGGAAAGTGATGAGGCTTGCAAGCGATGCGATGAGTGTGCCGACGCCGCCGATATTTACTCCGACAAGCAGATCCGCATAGTTTTCCGTGAACTGTGAAAGCAGAATTGCGGACGGAACATTGCTTATGAACTGGCACGAAAGAACACTGAACACAAGCGTGTTCCGCTCCAAAAGCCCCGACAGAAACTGCCGAACGATGCCTATTCTGCTCATATTTCCCGCAAAAATAAAGAAGAATACAAATGTCAGCAGCAGCGGCCAATCAACTGCGAGCAGTGCCTTTCGGTCCGCCGCAAGCAAAACAGCCGGTATTATAACCAAGCCTATCCAATACGGAATTCCTCTGAAAACTATCGCAATTGCCAACGCAAAAAGCGCAAGGTAAACCGCAAGACGCACCGGCGGAAGCCGAAACTTTTCATCGCTCAGCTCCAGCGGTTCCGGCTTTACAAATACCAGACAGCAAAACGTGATAAGAGCGACCGAAAAAACGAAAGGCGGTGCCATGATACGCATAAACTCAAGGTTCGGGATTTCAAACTTTGTGTAAAGATACAGGTTCTGCGGATTTCCGAACGGAGTCAGCATTCCGCCGAGGTTTGCGGCTATATTCTGCATTATGAAAGTGAATGCCATGTATTTTTCTTTGTGCGTTGTTGTGAGCACAAAAAATCCCAGCGGCAAAAACGTCAGCAGAGCCATGTCGTTTGCTATCAGCATGGAACCGATAAAAGTTATGTACACAAGGGCAAGCACGCTCATGCGGGCGTTTTTAAAAAGCTGAACTATTTTGCGTGCCAGCATGTAAAAAAAGTTAATGTTCTTCAGCGCACACACAACCGCAAGCACGCAAAACAGGCATGTCAGAGTTTTGAAATCGAAATACCCCGAATAAATCTTATCCGGAGGCACAAAAAACATGGTTATGACCGCAGCCGAAAGCGCAATAACCATTACGGTATTTTTCTTTACAAACTGTTCAATTGCTGACAGAATGCATACCTTATTCATTCTCTTTGCGCTGCTGCTTTTTCTTTCGTTCATTTTTTCACCCTTTGCATTTTTTGCTGAAAGAGCAACGGAATTCATTTTGCAAAACAAAAGGAAGCAATCGAGTGAATGCTTCCTTTGTTTGGTAGCGGCAATCTGATTCGAACAGATGACACTCCGGGTATGAACCGAATGCTCTAGCCAGCTGAGCTATGCCGCCGTATTCGTGCGGAGGGGCTGATGCACGACCGCAATTGAAATGGTTGCGGGGGAGGGACTTGAACCCCCGACCTTCGGATTATGAGCCCGACGAGCTACCGACTGCTCCACCCCGCGATGGTCATTGCCTTTGGAACTCTCGCTCCACAATGCAGGAGCTATGATACCACGCACGGAAGCGGTTGTCAAGCATTATTTTTAAAAAAGCTATATATATTTTCTTTGCCTGTTTGTGCTTGCGTTTTATATTGTTAATTTGGGTTGACATTGCCAAAAATAAGTGTTAGAATTTTCATCAAATTAAATTTGGCTTTGATGGAGAAAAGAGCGGCGGTTGCCCAAGAGAGGTTCGCATTTGCTGGGAGCGAGCCGCAATTAAAGCTCATAAAGTTCGCTCCGGAGCCGCAGCGGTGAAGTTTTGCCTTCCGAATCTCGAATTTGCGCCGTGCCGTGTCCGTCGGTACTCTTCGGGCTCATTCACGGACAAAAGCCGGTTTCGGTCGGGGCAAATGTGTAGTCGCTGCCGCGTCAGACCCGATAAAGTCTTTTTGAGGCAGCCTTGGACTGTTGCTGTTTGTGAACGCAATTTCGCGGATGCATTCGGCACGTTTCGGGCTGTGAAACAGGGTGGTACCACGAGAAAAGCGCACTCGTCCCTCAGGGACGGATGCGCTTGATTTATTTTGCGGAACAAATTTCTTTGATTTGAAAAAATAAAGGAGAAAAACAAAATGCTTGACGAACTTGCAAAAATCCGTGAGGACGCGCTTAAGCGGCTTGAGAACATCAAAAGCGAAGAAGAGCTGTCCGAACTGAACACCTCCGTTTTGGGCAGAAACGGCGCATTGACGGCTATTCTGCGCACAATGGGCAAACTCTCTGCCGAAAGGCGCGCGCAGCTCGGCAAAGCGGCCAATGAGGTTAAACAGTCCATTGCCGAAGCACTTGAAGCACGAAAAGCAATGCTTGACGCATTTGCAGAGCAAAAGCGCATTGAAGACGAAACCGTTGACGTTACCCTTCCGGGCATTATCGAGCTGCCGTCCGGCAAGCTCAACCCGCTTACCAAGGTATATCGCGAAATCCGCGATGCGCTTGTTGGATTGGGCTTCACAACCTTTGAAGGGCCTGAAATCGAATATGACGATTTTAACTTCACAAAGCTGAACCTTCCGCCGGATCACCCCGCAAGGGATATGCAGGACACATTCTATATCAACGACCGCGTACTTCTGCGCACGCACACATCCCCCTGCGAAGCGCGCGCGCTTATGGCGCTTGAACCGCCGTTCCGCCTTGTTATTCCGGGAAGAGTTTTCCGCGTTGACGAGCCGGACGCAAGCCACAGCCCTGTTTTCATGCAGATTGAAGGACTTGTTGTTGACAAAAACCTGACATTTGCCGATTTGAAAGGCACTATCGACACTTTTGTTAAGGCCGTTTTCGGCGAGAACGTCCGCTCACGCCTCCGTCCGAGTTATTTCCCGTTCACGGAGCCTTCTGCCGAGGTTGATATTTCCTGCACGATCTGCGGCGGAAAAGGATGCAGCTCCTGCAAGGGCACGGGCTGGATGGAGATTATGGGCTGCGGCATCACAAACCCGCACGAGCTTCAGAACTGCGGACTCGACCCCAACGAGTGGTCCGCGCTTGCATTCGGCGTCGGAGTTGACCGCGTTGCGTGCCTGAAATACGGCATCAGCGACATTCGCCTGCTTTACGAAGGCGATGCGCGTTTCCTCAGGCAGCTGTAATTAAGGAGGGCAAAATAATGAAACTACCGCTTAAATGGCTGAAAGATTATGTTGACTATAACGTAACACACAAAGAGTTTGCTTCAAAAATGCTCCTGCGCGGATTCGAGGTTGCGGATATCATTCCCGAAATGAAGGTCAGCAACGTTGTTGTCTGCACAATAACGCATATTGAGCAGCACCCGAATGCGGAAAGGCTGCGCGTTTGCAATATCGATATCGGCGCGGAAAACGAACTTGTTATCGTTACCAATGCGGCTAATGTGTACGAAGGCTGTCAGGTTCCCGTTGCGCTGGACGGCGCGATCCTTGCGGACGGCACGGAAATAAAGCCCACAAAGATGCGCGGTGTGCTGAGCAGCGGAATGTTCTGCGGCGGTGCGGAACTCGGCATCAACGATGTTGAATACGAGGGCGCGGGTGCGGACAGCGTTCTGATTCTGAACGACGGCACAAAATACACAAACGGTATGCGCATTCAGGAAGCGCTCGGGCTTGACGATGTCATTTTCGATATTGAACTCACGCCCAACCGCCCCGATTGTCAAAGCATTATCGGCCTCTGCCGCGAGGCTGCGAGTGCTCTCGGTCAGAAATTCCACGAACCTGTCATCAAACCCGTTGCCGGCAGCGGCAGTGCGGCGGATTATGCAAAGGTCACCGTGCTCAATCCCAACCTTTGCCCGCGCTATTGCGCAAGGGTTGTGACCGATTTGAAAATCGAGCCCTCACCGAAATGGATGCAGCTGCGTCTGAAGCTTTCGGGAATCCGTCCGATCAACAATATTGTTGATATCACAAATTATGTTCTGCTCGAATACGGTCATCCGATGCATGCATTCGACCTTGCCTGCATTGAAGATGCGCATATTGTTGTTCGCAATGCCGTTGAGGGCGAGGTTGTGACAACGCTTGACGGCAAACAACGCGCCGTAACACCGGATATGCTGCTCATTGCCGACCCGCATAAGGGCGTCGGCATCGCAGGCGTCATGGGCGGACTGAATTCCGAAATCACCGAAAATACAAAGGTCACGCTGTTCGAAAGTGCGGTGTTCAACGCTGCAAACATCCGCCGCACAACGCAGAAGCTGCATCATTCAACCGACTCCTCCGCAAGGTTCACAAAGGGCGTTGAAGCCGTGAATGCGGAGCTTGCGGTCAACCGTGCGATTGAGCTTGTTGACATTCTCGGAGCCGGCAGGGTCATCGGCAGCATGATCGACGTTTGCAATGCGGATATTTCCGAAAAAGTCGTGAATGCGGATGTTTGTCATATTAACCGTATTCTTAACACGAAACTCAGCGGAGAATCCATGGCGGAGCTGCTTTCGACCATCAGCATTCCCGCTGAGGTTTGTGAAAACAAGCTGCGTATCAAGGTTCCTCACTTCCGCACGGATATTGAAGACGGAATCGAAACCGACTGGGATATTGCGGAAGAAATCGGGCGGCTTTACGGCTACGATAACATTGAGCCTACGCTCATGCACGGCGATTCCTTCCAAGGCAGGCTTTCCCGCTCCGTCATAATTGAAGACAGGGTGAAGGATACAATGGCTGCAATGGGCTTCATGGAGCTTTATAATTACAATTTCACATCTCCGCAGGAATACGATCTGCTGCTTATTCCGGAGAACGACGAAAAGCGCAACACCGTTCGCCTGCAAAACCCCTTCGGCGAGGATCAAAGCCTTATGCGCACAACGCTCATCGGCGGCCTGCTCCGCACGATGCGCACAAACTGCAACAAAAAGAGCGGCCACGGCAGGTTCTTCGAAATCGGCAATGTTCACTTCAACAACCCCGATCTGCCCGAGGAACGCAAGATGCTCGGCATTATCGCATACGGCGGTGCAGGAAATGTCCGCAATGCCGAAAACTTTTTCACGCTTAAAGGTATAATTGAAAAGCTGTTCGAAATACTCGGCATTGAGAACGCAAGGTTTGAGCGCGGAGGCGGAGCGTATCTGCACCCCGGCCAGAAAGCCGTTGTTTCAATTGACGGCGAAGTCATCGGTGAAATGGGCTGCACTCACCCCCGCGTTGAAAAGAATTTCGGCCTGAGCTGCAACGCATACCTTGCCGAAATCGATTTCAACAAGCTTGCGGCGCACACAAACAATTCACGCAAATACAGACCTTTGCCCAAATTCCCGATCGTGCCGCGTGATATTGCGGTTGTTGTTGACAGGAACATTGAAGCACAGACTGTCATTGACATCATCAACACAGCCAAGACACAGGTTATTGTTGAAAACGCAAAGGTATTCGATGTCTACTATCCCAAAGAAGCGGGCGACAAGGGCATCCCCGAAGGCAAGAAGAGCATGGCATTCAGCTTCGAACTCCGTTCCGATGAACGCACGCTTACTGATGAAGACATCAACCGTGCAGTGAATACCATTTTGAAGGCTCTCAAATTCCGTCTTGATGCGGTTCTGAGGTCATAACTGTTTTCCGTTTCTGCGGTTTTTAAGCCGATTCCGCTTATTTCGGACTGTTTTCGGGAAACGTTCCGCATTTGCTTTTTCGGACCGTTTCCCGCATCGGCCGCCGCTCCCGTTCCGCATCTTCGGTGCCGCGCGGGAGCGACCGCACCGACCGAGAAAGTTTTAATTAAATCAACGAAACACCGCCTAAAGGAGGTTTCCGCCAAAAATGCTTGCTCGTTTTTTTCTCGGCTCCTTTTCAAAAAGTTTCGCTATGCTTTGCAGGGATTTACACAAATCGCCTGATTAACGAGTATGTTTAACATCGTTTTGGTTCAGCCGGAAATACCGCAAAACACCGGCAATATATCCCGAACCTGTGCCGTTACCGGATGCAGGCTGCACCTTGTTCGTCCCCTCGGTTTTTCCGTTGATGACAGGTATTTGAAGCGCGCCGGTTTGGACTACTGGAACGAGCTTGAGATTTACTATTACGACAGCTTTGAAGAACTTGAAGCGGCTCATCCCGATGCACGGTTCCATCTGCTTTCCACCCATGCGGAAGCAAGCTTTGCCGAAGCGCAATTCCTGCCCGGCGATTTTCTTGTTTTCGGAAAGGAAACGGCGGGACTCGGACAGGAACTGCTCTCAAGGCGCAGCTCGGATGCAATTCGCATTCCCATGCGAAAAGGCCTGCGTTCACTCAACCTTTCAAACTCCGTGGCAATCGTCGTTTACGAAGGCTTGCGCCAAAACGGATATGCCGGGCTTGTGTGACGCCGTTTCAATCCCGTTCCGTTATAAATAACTTTTTGTTAAATTCGGGCGTATCTGCCCATATGATAAAAGAGGTTGCAGCAATGGCAAAAATCGAATCACACAACACGCTTGAAAAAATACTTGAAAACGGCATCATTGCAATATCCCGCGGCAATTACGGCGACACTCTGCTTCGCGCCGTTGATGCGGCTGCACGCGGCGGAATCAAAGCCGTTGAAATTACATTCGAACAAAATCTTGCACCCGAAATTGCGGGCGAAGCATTGGATAAACTTGTTCGCAGATTCGGCACTGTACTGGCCGTCGGCGCGGGCACGGTGCTGACGCTTGAACAGCTCAGCATTGCAGCACAGGCGGGAGCGAAATATATTGTTTCGCCGAACAGTGACTGCTATATAATCAAGGAAACAAAGCGGCGCGGGCTGATTTCTATTCCGGGCGCAATGACGCCGACGGAAATCACGGCAGCTCATGCGGCAGGTGCTGATATTGTGAAGCTGTTCCCCGCCGGTGCACTCGGAGTGGAATACTTCAAAGCGATCAAAGCACCTCTCAGGCATATTCCTGTTGCGGCTGTCGGCGGAGTTACACCCGAAAACCTTTTGCTCTTTAAAAAGGCGGGTGCGTGCGCATACGGCATCAGCACGGGGATTTTTAATGCAGCTGCAATAAAAAGTGAAGATTACGAACGTGTGTGCCTTCTGGCGCGCGAATACGTTCGACTTGCTGCGCAGCAGGATTAACCGCCGCGCTTTCGGCAGCATAAAGTAAACAATTCGACAGCGCATACGGAGAAACAGTTTTGAGCGATAAAACATGCAGCAATATTCACGAGGGACACCGAAAGCGACTGCGTGAAAGCTATATCAAAAGCAACGGAAGCGATGCTCTCAGGGATCATCAGCTGCTTGAACTTCTGCTGTTTTATGCCATTCCCCGGCGGGATGTAAATCCGCTTGCACATCGTCTGGTCAACCGCTTCGGTTCACTCCGCGGAGTGCTTGAAGCAAGCTTTTCCGAACTTGCGGAAGAAGGGGTTTCGCAAAGCACGGCCATTTTGATTAAATTGGTCGGTGATATCAATTTTCGCGCAAAAATTGCCGACGCAGCCGGGAAACAATTGAAAAATACCGATGATGCAATGGATTTTTGCAGTGCATTGATTGCGGAAGAACGCGAGGAGGTTTGCCTTGCGGTTTGTCTCAACGCAAAATCCGCCGTAACTTACAGCGAAATTGTGGGACGGGGAAACAGCTCCGAAACGCCGTTTTCGTTAAGGCGAATTGTTGAGATCGCACTCGCACAAAAATCGAACGCAATAATCATTGCGCACAATCATCCGTCCGGCGATCCGAAGCCCTCCGTACTTGATATTGAAAATACGCGGCGCCTCAGGCTTCTGCTCAACGAAGTCGGAATCGACATGCAGGAACATATCATAGTTTGCAGCAGTGCATGTTATGCGATAGTTCGCGGATACTCAAGGAGCACGGAGCATTTCGGCAACACTTTCGATACCGCACAAAAAACCTGCACGGAAGATAAGCCTGTGCGCATCACTGTATCAAACAGCGGTGCGTGACGCTGCGTCATTAAATAATGTCGGCTTAACCGTTATTATCATCGCTCAATACTTTGGATTGAGCAAGGAAAGGACATAGGCAGCAATACAATGAATCAAAAAACAAAAAAGCATTCCGAAACAGCCGAACGCATTATGCTTTTTATCGGCGCAGCATCACTTCTGCTCGCATTCTGCATCTGTTTCGGATGCACCGGAAACAGCAGTGCGAAGACCTTGCAGCAGCTTTTTGACGAAATCAACAGCACAGGCAAAATGGCGGCTCTGACTGCCGTTCCGACCAAAGATTACTTTCCCGTTTTCGGAATCGAAACGGAAAAGGTTGAGGACTCCGTGTTTTATATCGCAGAAAACCCCTCGTCATCGGCGGATGAAGCCGCAATATTCAAAGCCGTTGATGAAACCTATGCCAAAACGCTTGAACGAATCTTCAAGGCACGAATTCAGGCACAGGCTCAGCTCGCTGAAAGCTACAGCATTGAGCAGTATGACAAGATTAAAAGCACTCAAATTAAACGTAACGGCTGCTATGTTTATTATGTTGTGAGCGAATCGGGAGCGGAACTGACCGAAATGCTTGACGCCGGTATTACAGGCATCATTGCGCAGGGCTGATATCTTTTTTGTCGGATTTCGGTGTTTCGGGATATTTGATTTTGCGGCAAAAAAGCAACCGGATTCGGATTTTGTGAGCTGCATTGCGCTTGCAATTGACAAGCCCGCACCAATGTGGTAGAATTCTTCAACAGAAGCGGCAACTGCGGGTATGCATACCGCACTTTCATATTGCCGCGAAAAACAATATTATGAGGCTTAGTTTTATGAAGTTAGGTAAAATTGTTGCTGCTCTGCTTGCCTGTTTGTTCGCATTGGGGTTATTTGCATGCAAAAAAACGGATGATCCCGTTATCGACATCGGCGGCAGCGCATCCCCCAACCAAACCGATGCTTCCGCAACCCAACAGGGTTCGGTCGCAGACAGTGCAACCCCAAACAGCGGTTTATCTACAAGTGTACCCACTTCGGAAGGAACATCGGATATTAATCCCACGCCGACTGAAGTTCCGGATAACGAATGTATCGTGTCCCTCGGCAGTGAAACCGCACCCGCACGCAACACAATGCCCACGGAAACTTACGGTTTAAGTGATACTGAATGTGAAAGCTGGTTTTCCGATGCCGTGTTTATCGGGGATTCAATCACCATCGGTTGGAAAAACTATAACAATCGCATGCTCGAAAAAAATCCCGAATTTTTCGGAAATACGCGCTTCCTCTGTGAAGGCAGCTACGGTGTCGGACATGCACTTGAGCCGATTTCGGATTCCAGCCTGCATCCCGTTTACGGCGGAGAACAATGCTACATTTGGGATGCCGTTAAGAAAATGGGCGCAAAAAAGGTCTTCATTCTGTTCGGATTGAACGACATTTCCATTTGGGGTGTTCAGGGCACTGCGGACAACTATGCCGAAGTCATTTCGAATATTCGCCGCGAAAGCCCCGAAACGGAGATTTACGTTATCAGTGCAATGTATATGTTCAAAGGCAGCGAGCGCGAAAAGCTGAACAACAAGAATATCTATGCACTTAACAAACTGCTTGCCGAAATGTGCCGCGAAAACGGCTATGAATTTGTTAATATCGCAAGCAATCTTATTGACGAGGGCGGCTTCCTCCCCAAGGAGTACTGCTCCGACAACTACGTTCATCAAACCTACTCCGCATATGCGGTTTGGGCGGATGTCCTTCGCAGTCTTGCCGCAAGGCATATAACCGGTCAAGGAAAGCTTGTTTTCGAATAATCCAAGCGTTTGAACTGCCGTTTACGAATTATTCAGACCGACTTTGTGCAATATAATTTCGGTCCACACACAGAAAGATGCTCCTCGGGTTTTATTATCCGAAAAGATATCATGGAGGAAAAACAATGAAACGCACTGTATCCTTTGCACTCTCTGCCGTTCTTGCTCTTGCTATGCTCCTTTTCATCGGCTGCAAAGGCAATCAAACTCAGCCTAAGCAGGCGGATGTTGAAGCGGTTTACACAAAGCTTGTTGAATCCGGTCAGCTTCCGTCAATGACAAAAGTGCCCGAGAGGGATCTTGAAGAGGTTTACGGAATCGATAAAACAAAGCTTGCGCAGTGGACAATGTACCTGTCAGAAAACTATGCGGTCACAGTCGGCGAAGTTTCGATTTTTGAGGTTTCCGATGCGGCATATGCCGAGGAACTGCAAAGTATTCTTCAGAATCGACTTGACAGGCTCCGCAAGGTTGCAAAAGAATATGCACCCGCCGAGACCGCAAAACTCGATCCTGTGGAAGTGCATCGCGTCGGCAATTATGTTTACATGGTTGCGGGCAACGACTACAATGCTCTCATGAAAATCATGCAGGAGAACATCGGCTGATGGTTTTTTCAAGTCTGCTGTTCATCTTCATCTATCTTGTTGTAACTTTGGCACTGTATTATGCAGTGCCTAATCGCGTTTATCGAAACGTAATCCTCTGTGTTCTCAGCCTTATTTTCTACGGCTGGGGCGAACCGAGTTTTGTGCTTTTGATGATATTCTCCATAGCGTTCAACTGGCTTGCCGGTTTGCTTGTCGGAAAATATCGAAACAACAAAAAACGCTGCAAGGCTGTACTCGTTGCTTCCGTTGTGCTGAACCTTGCGCTGTTGGGCGTATTCAAATACACGGGCTTTGTTGTTGACACGCTGAAAGCCGTTTTTCCGTTCATGCGCAGCTATGCAACGCCGATAATACCTCTGCCCATAGGCATTTCGTTCTATACCTTCCAGGCAATGAGCTATGTTATCGATGTTTACCGCAACGACACATCTGTTCAAAAGAACCCCGTGTATTTCGGTACATATGTCGCACTCTTCCCGCAGCTTATCGCGGGCCCTATCGTGCGCTATCGCGACATTGCGGATCAGCTTGAAAACAGGCACGAAAACGTTGCTCAGTTTGCTTCCGGAATAAAGCTTTTCACTGTCGGACTTGCAAAAAAAGTTTTGCTTGCAAATCAGCTTATCGCTCTTTGGAACGTTCTCCGCGAAAGCTCCGCAACAAACGGTGTTCTCGGTTCATGGGTCGGAATCATTGCATATACACTGCATATCTATTTCGATTTCGGCGGATATTCAGATATGGCAATAGGTCTCGGCCGAATGTTCGGGTTTGAGTTTCTCAAAAACTTTGATTACCCCTATATTTCCCGCAGCATCAGCGAATTCTGGCGCAGATGGCATATCTCCCTTTCCACATGGTTCAAGGAATATGTCTACATTCCCCTCGGCGGCAACCGCCGCGGATTTGCGCGTACCCTGCTTAACACCGCAATCGTTTGGATGCTCACCGGACTTTGGCACGGTGCAAGCTGGAATTTCGTGCTTTGGGGAGTGTATTTCGGGATTATCATCATAATCGAAAAACTGTTCCTCGGGAAATGTCTTGAAAAGGCCCCCGCATTCCTTTCCCACCTGTATGCGATATTCCTTTTCACCTTCGGATGGGTTCTGTTCGACTTCACGGACATGGGGCAGATGCGTGATTTCATTGTTTCGCTTTTCAACGGCGGCAGTGTCGGCTTGATTTCGCATGATGCACTGGTTTATGTGCTTGCTTATCTTCCCGTGCTGATCATTTCAATCATTGCCTCCACCCCGTTGGTCAGCAACCTTCATAAAAAAATCGAAAACAGAGCGTGGTGCGGCTATGCCGATGCGGCACTTGTGCTGATTGCGCTGGTTCTCTGCACTGCATCGCTCGTTTCAAGCGGCTATAATCCGTTCATCTATTTCCGATTCTGACGGAAGCCGCTGTCGGGAGCGAAAATGCCCTTGCATGGCACATGCAATTATGTTTATTAAAAACCCGCTGACGTCAAGCATCCGTCGGCGGGTTTTGTTTTTTGCAGCCGCAGCTGAGGTATCAAACAACACTGAATGTCGTTAATGTCTGTTTATCATTTTGATGCATACATTTTGCCGACTATCCAATTTGACAGCCGACAGGGCAGAAACTTTCCGAGCAGGCAGCAGGCTTTGTATCGCAGCCCGACGGAGCGAAGCGGCTTCGGGTTGCGTTTGCGGGACACCGAATACATGCACCGCGCGATAACATCGGGGGACATGCCGTTCTGCTCATCGCGTTCCATTGTTGCAACGGATTTCGAAAGTGCAGCATAATCGGAGCTGCCCGCACTCGATTTTGTTCTTGCAGCAGTAAAACCTGTTTTTATATCGCCGGGCATGATTGCCGCAACGCGAACCCCGTACGGACGCACTTCGTTGGCCGTTGCAAGCACAAGCGAATTCAGTGCAGCTTTTGATGCCGAGTAATATGCCTGAAAAGGTATGGACACCATTCCCGCAACCGAGCTTGTTACGATTATCATACCGCTTCCCTGCCTGCGCATTTCGGGCAATGCCGCACGTATGCAGTTGGAAGTGCCGAAAAAGTTAACGTCAAATTGGCGTTTTGCATCCGCATAGGCTGTGAACTCAACCGCACCTGAAATTCCGAACCCGGCATTACAGACAAGCACATCAAGCCTACCCTCCCGGCTGACAACGGTTTTAATCGCATTGCGGACGGCAGCCTCATCCGTAACATCGGCGCAAATGCTCTCAATTCCCGCTTCCGGGCACGGACGGCGGCTCAATCCGTACACTCTGTCTCCCTTGGCAAAGAACAGTTTTGCGGCAGCAAGCCCGATTCCGCCCGAAGCACCGGTGATAAGTACGATTCTTTTCGGGTTATCAGTCATTTTTTACAATTCTCTCAATAATATCGAGAGCCTCGTCAAGTATAGTTTCGGTATGGTTTGCCATATAGCTCGTGCGGAGCAGACTCTCTCCCGGAGGTGTTGCGGGCGGAAGAACCGGGTTCACATAAACACCCGCATCAAACAATTCCTTTGCCTTGCGAAGGGTGCGCATTTCATCATAGGTATAGATGGGGATAATCGGCGTTATGCTGTCGCGTATGGCAATGCCGCGTTCCAGCAGCCCTTTGCGCATATAAGCCGCAAGTTCAACAAGCCTCTTGGGCATTTCGGGATGACTGCGGAGAATATGCAGTGCCTCAATCGCCGTTGCACAGTTTGCGGGCGGAATGCTTGCGCAGAAGATGAACGGACGCGAGGCATGACGAACATAGTTCACAACGCGCTTATCGCCTGCCATATAGCCGCCGAGAGAAGCGAGTGACTTGCTGAAGGTGCCCATTATGATATCAACCTTATCGGTCAGACCGAAATAATCTGCCGTACCTCTGCCGCCGTTTCCGATAACGCCGAGACCGTGAGCATCGTCAACCATAACGCGCGCTTTGTATTTTTGCGCAAGCTCAACAATTTCGGGCAGCTTGCATATATCGCCGCCCATGCTGAACACGCCGTCTGTCACAATAAGCTTGCCCGATTCAAGCGGAACACTCTGAAGCGCAGTCTCAAGGTGTGCCATATCGCTGTGGTTGAAGCGAATCGTCTTTGCGTAGCTCAGTTTGCAGCCGTCATAAATGCTTGCATGATTCTCCTTATCGCAGAAAATGTAGTCGCCTCGACCCGCAATCGCGCTGATGATGCCCAAATTGCTTTGGAAACCCGTTGAGAATGTCATAACATCTTCTTTGTTCAAAAAATCAGCAAGCTCCGACTCAAGCTGAACATGCAAATCAAGCGTGCCGTTCAAAAAACGCGAACCTGAACAGCCCGAGCCGTATTTTTCGAGTGCACGCACGCCCGCCGCAATAACGTCGGGATTGGAAGTCAGCCCAAGGTAGTTGTTTGAACCGAGCATTATGCGCCGTGAACCCTCCATGATGACTTCCGGAGCCTGTTTCGATTCGATTTGGTGGAAATAGGGATAAACGTTTTCGGCTGTTGCCTTCTCGACTATCTCAACCCTGCATTTGTCAAATAAATCCATATAAATCTCCAATAAATGCGGCAGTCCGCGCACCCGGATGAAAAATAAATATGGCTGCGCTTTCCGCCTTGGTATATACCTTTCAAGTTTAATACATTTTTTAAAAAAAGTCAAGGCATTTAAAGAAAAAACTTAGTTTGTTACGAGCGGCAATAATTAAGTGAAACTTGCTAACGGTCCGCTCCTGTGCTAAAATTGAAACATCATATCAACTCGGAGAAATCAATGCAAAACGAACCGGAATATGAACTGATTAAAAGCAGCCGAAAAACACTTGCTGCCGAAATCAAGCAGGGTCGGCTTATCATTCGCGCCCCGCATCAGGCAGCAGATGATGATATCAGGCGATTCATCCAAAAAAACAGGCAATGGATTGAGACCCATCTTGCAAAATCACGTTCCCGTGAAGCAGCTGCGGAAAGCATCCCGAAACTGACGCCCGAAGAGCTTCATAACCTTGCTCAACAAGCTCTGAAAGTGATTCCCGCGCGCGCTGCGTACTATGCTCCGCTCATCGGCGTTACATACGGGCGAATAACGATTCGAAACCAAACCTCCCGCTGGGGAAGCTGCAGCAGCAAAGGCAATCTGAATTTCAACTGCCTTTTAATGCTTGCCCCGCCGGAGGTTTTGGACAGCGTTGTTGTTCATGAACTTTGTCACCGCAGGGAAATGAACCACTCGCAAAAATTCTATGCCGAAATCCTTCGTGTTTTTCCAACCTATCGCACACAGGAAAAATGGCTCAAAGAGCACGGCGGCGAACTGCTGAAGCGGCTCCGTGACTGACATAATTTTATTTTATAAAATACCAATTTTTTATGTTCCGCAGCAAAGCCGGTTCGCGCATCGTTCCGATTTCCCGAAGCTTTGCGGAGTACACAACGCTGTTCAGGCGAAAATAAAGCACAATGAACGGAAGCTCATCGGCAAAAGCGGTTTGCAGCTCATATGCGGCATTGCGAAGGGATTCCTCATCCGCAGCAGCGTTCATTTTGTCAAGTGCGGCCGAAACCCCGGAATATAAGCCTGCATTGTAATGCCCGAAATTGTTCTTCCCGTTTACACTGAGATAAGGTTCAAGGTCATTGCTTTGCGCAAGGTTAAAGCCGCATAATGCAAGATCCCAATCGCCTGCCGCAAGCGCGGTCATGTATTCGCTGTCCGCGCTGCCGTATGAATGTGCAGCGGTCACAACCTTCACCGTTATGCCGACGGCCGCAAGCTGTTCGGCAATCATGCCCGCCGCCTCGCTTCGAACGGTGTTTTCGGTTGTGCCGCTTGTTAAGAGCGTAAGCTCAATCGGGCTTCCGTTCAGCGTTCTCCGCCCGTCCGCACCGACGCGGCTGCCGAGTTCATCGAGAATTGCATTTGCGCTGTTCAGGTTAAAGTCATATTGAACGGCGTTGCTGTTATACAGCCATGAATCCGGCGGCACAGGAACATCGGCAGCACGAGCCCTGTTCATGTAAGCGTTTGTTATCAGCTTGGTTCTGTTCAGTGCATGTGCAATTGCACGGCGGAACTCAACGCGTGACACGAATGCGCGATTATGATTCACAAGCATGACTTCCATGTTTTGAGTCATCATATCCGTAACAACGGTTTTTCCCGCCTCGCTGTATTGTCCGACGGTCAGAAGCGCAGTGGGCACAAAATTAAGCTGCCCCGCACCGTAGGAGGCAAGCGCGGTTGCGTTTGATTCTCTTGCGTGGAATTCAACAGTATCGATATACGGCGGCCTGTCCCACCATTCCTCGTTGGATTTTAACGTTATCTTTGTGTTTGAAACGTAGCTTGCACGATATGCGCCCGTCCCGGTGAACGGTTCGGCATTCTCATGTATTATCGGGAAGCTGAGCGAATAAAGCCCACCGATACCCGCAGAATTCATCGTTACGCGCAGTGTTGTCGCGTCTATCATTTCAATTCGACTGATGCTTGAAAGCGCAGAAGCATAGTATGATTCGGAACCGAGAGTATAAAGCTGATTAAATGTATACACAACATCACCCGCGGTCAATATGTCCCCCGAATGCCATTTAACGTTTTCGCGCAGGTTAATAATCCACGAATTTGCATTTTCTTCATCCGCGCTCCAGTTAATGGCAAGCGACGGAATGAGTCTGTTGCTTTCGTCAATGCCGATAAGGCTCTCGAAAACAAGTGAATAGAGCCCGAGTGCTTCCTCCGTTGTTGCTATCAGCGGATTATAATTCAGATTATCTTTATTCAGGTTGCGCGGCATGGGGAGTTTCAGCGATCCGCCCTGCTGCGGAACGAGTTCCGATGTTTGCGGCGCCGCAGATTGCGGCAGATTCGTCTGAATCGCGTCGCCGCTGCCGCGCTTTCCGCATGCAGTACAGAAAAGCACCAAGACGGCAAGCAGAACGGCTCCTGCTTTTAACAAAACCCGCCTTGCAGGTTCGACCCTATTCGCGTCCCGCTTCATGTTCGCTTTCGCGCAGAAATTGGTATTTTTCATATGCATCTTTAACCTTTTTAACATAATTTTCTGTTTCCTCGTACGGAATGGTGAGATTTTTCCCGTCATAGTATTTCGGGTCGTCCAGCCAACGGTTCACGGCGCTGTGACCTGCATTGTATGCAGCGGCGGCAAGCTCAACATCCCCGTTGTATTTTTCCAAAAGAAACGAGAGCAGCCAGCAGCCCAAATCAATATTGTAATCCGGTTCGAATATTCTGCTTTCGTCATACTCTTTCCCCTGCCGCCATGCGATCCATTCGCCCGTTTCGGGCATGATCTGCATCAATCCCTGTGCGCCCGCACCCGATACGGCATCCGGAGTAAAAAAACTTTCCGTTCTTATGACCGCAAATACAAGGCAGGGATCGAGATCATATTTTTCGCACGCGCGTCGAACCTCTGCTTCATATTCCATCGGATAAGAAAAATGTCTCCGCACAGGTTTTTGGAACACAGCTGCGACCGCAAGCGCAAGCGCAATACAGCAGCCCGCAAAAATGATCCAAAGCCTGTTTCTGCCGCCGTTCTTCCGACTGCCTGTATTTTTGCGTGTATTTTTTCTTTTTGCAGCTTTTTTTGCCATATTCTCCGCCCCCATATGCATTTTTGTTTCTGCGGGAGCGTTTTATGCCTCGCAGGACGGCTGTGCATTATTTTCCGCCGCATTTTTTTGCAATGTTCCGATAAGCTCATCAACCCGCAAATGCAGCTCGGCCTCGGTCGTATCGTTTTCGATTATGTAATCCGCATAGCGTTTTTTCTTCCATTGCGGCATCTGCGCCGCAATTCTTGCACGCGCCTCGCGCCTCGACAGCCCGTCACGCTTCATTATACGGGCATAACGTGTTTCAATATTCGCCGTCACAAGAATCACGCTGTCGCATCTTTTATGCAGCCCGCTTTCGATAAGCAGCGGCACATCAAGCACCACCCCACGGCAATCCGGAAGCTGTTTCGCCGTCTCCGCCTGTTCGAACAGGCTTTCAATAACGGCAGGATGAACAATATCATTCAGAAGCTCCACACGACTCTTTTTCTCGGCTGCAATTCGTTCCGCTGAAGCATTTGCCGCATTGCCCGGGCAGGTTTTATCCTGCACTTCGTTTTTCTTTTCCCCGAACACACATACAGAAAGCTTTTTTCGGTCTATATTGCCCGATTCATCCAGTATGCCCTCGCCGAACGCATCAGTAAGCTTCCTTAAGACTTTTTCCGTTTGAATCACATCATGCGCCGTTTTATCCGCATCAACGATAAAAAAACCGCGCTCAGCCAGCATTGCCGAAACGGTGGATTTGCCCGCCGCCATGCTTCCCGTAAGCCCAAGCAGCGGAATGCGCTTGTTTTCGGCAATGATTTTTGCGTCAAAACCATTTGTTCTTTCGCTGTACATAGAGTCGGTTCCTTCCTCCGTTTCTTTATGATAATGCTTTACTTTGTATCAAACCAGCTGTGTCCGCACTCAACATCCGCTTTGAGCGGCACGCGAAGCTTTACAACATTGCTCATGCAGTCTGAAAGCAAAGCTTTCACGCGCTCCGTCTCCTCCTCCGGTGTGTCTATAATCAGCTCATCGTGAATCTGAAGTATCAGCCGTGCGCGGAGTCCCTGTTCCTTAAGACTGTTTGCAACCTTCACCATTGCGGCTTTAATTATATCTGCCGCCGAACCCTGAATCGGCATATTCATCGCTACGCGCTCACCGAAACTTCGCGTGTTGTGGTTTGAAGATACGATTTCGGGAAGCTCGCGCCTTCTGCCCATAATGGTCACGGCGTAGCCTTTTTCCCTGCCGTTTTCAACCGCAGCTTTCATATAGTTTCGCACTCCCGTGCAGCGGTCAAGGTATTTTTCAATGTATTCCGAAGCTTTCTTCGGCGGAATATCCAATTGTTCGGAAAGGCCGTATGCGCTTATGCCGTACACAATGCCGAAATTGACAGCCTTTGCCGCAGAACGCATTTCACGCGTCACCTCGTCCTTCGGAACGCCGAAAACTTCCGCCGCGGTGCGTGTGTGGATATCATCCCCGTCGTTGAATGCGGCAATCAAAGCCTCATCCCCGCTTATGTGCGCAAGCACGCGCAATTCTATCTGCGAATAGTCCGCCCCGACAAGAACACAGCCCGGGCTTGCAACAAAAGCGCGGCGGATTTCGCGTCCAAGCTCCGTGCGGACCGGAATGTTCTGCAAATTCGGTTCCTGACTTGAAATACGTCCCGTTGCGGTAACATTCTGGTTCAGGGTTGTGCGGATTCGTCCGTCCGAACCGATTTTTTGGAGCATTGCATCGATGAACGTTGATTTGAGTTTTGTCAGGAATCTGTACTCAAGCACCTTGCCCACGATAGGATGCATGGTCTTCAGCCCTTCAAGCACCTCACTGTCGGTCGAATATCCCGTTTTTGTTTTCTTTCGCGGCGGAAGGCTGAGTTTTTCAAACAATACCGCGGAAAGCTGCTTCGGCGAAAGGATGTTGAAACTCTCCCCCGCAAGCGCGTGAATTTCTTTCGCAAGCTCTTCGGAACGCGCCGCCATGGTTTCGCCGAGAGAACATAAAACCTCCCTGTCGAGCATGAACCCCGCGCTCTCCATATCAAACAGCACATGTTCAAGCGGCAGTTCAACATTCCGATACAGCTCCGTCATGCCGCTGCGTTCAAGCATTTGTTCCAGTTTCGGTTTCAAAACGATAAGCGCAGCCGCTCCGCGCTCACCGATACCGCTCTCCTCGGCAAGCACATCAAGTGTTTTTGCGGGATGCAGTGCGTTAAGCAGGTAATCCGCAAGCATGGCATCGAAAATTTCACCGTTGAGCGCAACACCGAACGGCGCAAGGATATGCCGTTTTGATTTGGCATCAAATACGGTTTTTTTGATTTTTTCCGACTCAAAGACGGGCTTAAGTGCGCAGAGAACCTGTTCGGGCAGCAATGCCGCACTGAACAGATCTCCTCCGACCGAGGCATTGAAAAGCACTGTGCCTTCTCCCGTTATTGCAGCGACCGTGACACTCTGTTCACAAATATCGAATGCTGTTTCAGTGCATTGCAGAAGCGTATCAACGCAGGCCTGCAGCTCTTCATCACTTTTGACATCGCGGAGATCAAATTCGGCAGTTCGAACCTCGGCAGCATTTTTCCCGTTTGGTTCAGGCATGTTTGCCGCATTTTGATTCTGCGTGCCTGCAAGTTCACGCACGCGTTTAAGGACGGCGCGAAGTTCAAGCTTTGTCAGCTCCGCCGCACCGTTTGCAAGCAGAGCGGGATTGAATCTGCAATCCTCCACACTCTCGCTCACGGGAGCATCGGTGTTTATTGTTCCGAGTTCATAGCTCATCCTTGCGGACTCCGCACCGTCAAGCAGCTTCTGCCGCAATGCGCCTTTTTCATTTTCCGCATTTTCAAGCACGGATTCCATCGTTCCGTATTTTGAAAGCAGCTTCAGCGCGGTCTTTTCGCCGACGCCCTTGATGCCCGGAAGATTGTCTGAATTGTCGCCCATTAAGCCTTTGAGATCGACCATGCGGGCAGGTTCAAGCCCGTATTCGGCAAGAAGGGTTTCTTTATCGTATTCAACGGTTTCGGTGATGCCCTTTTTCGTCATCAGAACGTGCACATTATCAGTGATAAGCTGCAAAGCATCCCTATCCCCGGTCACAAGCAGAGAATCAACGCCCTCCTTCTGCGCCCGACGGGAAAATGTGCCGAGAATATCATCCGCTTCGAAGCGTTCGCATTCAATAACGGCAATGCCCATTTTTTTCAGCAATTCCTGCAAGAGCGGAAACTGCGTGCGGAGATCGTCCGGAGTTTCCCTTCTGCCGGCTTTATAATCGGCATATTTTTCATGTCGAAAGGTTTTTATCGGCATGTCAAACGCAACAAGCAGGTAATCCGGCCGCATATCAACAAGCTTAAGCAGCATCGAAAGGAAGCCGTGCAGTGCGCCCGTCGGCGTACCCGCTTTGTTGGTCATGTTAGGAAGCGCGTAATACGCTCTGTGCATCAGTGAGTTGCCGTCAATTGCAATAAGTTTCATTTTGTTTTATCTCCGTTGTTATCCATTGTTCGGTCGTTCCTTCCGGCACAGGTTTATGCGCCGAAAATTTTCAGCAAGGCAAAGAGTGCGATGCTGACCGCGACGCTCAGAAGCGTTCCGTAAAGATAGTATTCCGCAAAGGAGCGATCTTCAAAGTCTTTGAATCTGACTATCGATTTCGCGGTGAAAACAAGCGCAACAGCGGAATACTGCCCGAGCAGGAGCATGCAAATTATTATAAACCGTTCTAATGAACCGATGCATCCGCCGTGCTTCAGGCGTGTTTTCACCGTTTCATCAGGTTTTTCGGTTACAAGCACCTTTTGAACAAAAACATTTGCGGGCTTCAGCACGGCAAGCAGCATCGTCAGTATGCTGAGCATTGCAAAGCCGTCAATGCCAACGAGGGCTTTTATATCGTTTTGCAAAAATTCTATTCCGCGCCCCTCACCGTAAAATGCCGAAGCAAACGATACCGCAAGGATTATCGAAAGGTGCAGTGCCTGATCGATAAGATATGCGGCTCTGTCCTGTTTCACGGTCAAACTGCCGCGCTTTGCGGCACCGTTTAAAATCAGCTGCTTCACAATGTCAATCACCGCATGTGTCACGGCACAGGCAGCAACCGCATATAAGTATGCATTCGAATAACACAGCAGCAGCGTTGAAAACATCACTGCCGCATAAATCCCTGCATGAATCAAAACATACAGTGTGTTCCTGCTCTTCAGTTTTGCAAGGCACTGCGGTTGAAAATAATAATCTCCGAGCATATGCGCAAGCATCAAAAGTGTGTATTCCTTCATCGATTCATCCTCTGCTGTCGTATTTAAATTTCAGGTTAAAACGGTTTTATCGGCACATTCTTTATCACCGGTTTCCGCATGCTCACCGTCGGTTTTCAGTGCCGAAAGCAAAGCCTCCGCAGCGATCAGACCTTCGGCATACTCCCTTGCGTTTGAAACGGAAAGACTGATATTGAATGTGCTCTGCGTTATTCCGAGCCGCTTTGCAAGCTCGGTTTGGGTTTGTGCAGCGTTTGTGACCGCATTTCGAACATACATCGCTGCCGCCTCGTTCTGCCGTTTTGTTCTCTCCCGCCGCAATGCGGACAGGAGCAGCAAAACGGTATTCACGCCGGTTTCAAGCTCCTTCCGCCGCACATTCCGATCGCAGTCCGAACATTCCGCACCTCCGGCGTCAAGCAGAATTCTTGAATATGCTCTGCCGCGGTTTTCGGCTTTCCTGAGCAAATTCATTCCGTGCCGCGCACGGTAAAACGCTTCTCCGTCCGCCCCAATCGCCGCTTCCCTTCGGATTTGTGTTGCCATTCCGCCGAAACCGATTGCAATTCTTATGCGAACCGGAAACATTTCGTCGATTATCCTGTCGGCAACAAAAATCGGATCAGCACCTTTTTCCGCAAACAGAAGCCCTTGGAACTCATCACCGAGCGTTATCAAAAAATCTGCCGCAATATGCGCCGCATGTTCGGCATTGACGGAAGAAAGTATCGATTGCAGCTTTTTCTGCACATCGTAACGATCTTGTTCGTGCCGCGAGTCGATAATATCTCCGATCAGCGCAAAATAATGCCGCTCACTGTTCATTTCACCCGGGTTGTGCATAAAACCTCCGCAAAGTATACTTATAATATTGTACCACATTTTGCACCCCGGTTCAATCCGATTATTGACGATTTCGTGAATTTATCGGTGGGTTATCGTTTGTTTTGCATTCATTATGACTAAAAAGCCTGCATTTTTTCAAATTCAAATGCAAGCTTCTCTTACATATAAAGTCATCGTATCCGTTAATCTGTCGTTATGTTAATCGTCTTTGCATGGGCAATCAAATCGAGAACTGCAATCCGCTTCGCCGTTAGGCATTGTGTATTTCTCCCAAATCTACTGCTTTTTTATTCAAAAATCCTGTTAAAGATTCCGTTCTCCATATCGGTTATATTATAAAGATTTTCAAGAACAATGAAAGTCTCCTCCAAATTCCGTTTTGCATCCTTCCATCCTGCACCGTCCGTTATCCAAACAAACTCAAAATTCGGGATTTCTTTTGCCTCTTCGGCAATCATTTTATAGCTTCGTGCAGTTTCGTTCAGCTTAGAACCGGATGATGCGTAGAAATTCGTTTCGATAACAAAAATCTTACTCTTGGTCTTCACAACAAAGTCCCAACGTTTGGTGGAAGTGCCTTTTGCAGAAACAGCAGAAAGATCTATGTTCCATTTGTTTTCAATCTCCGTCAAATACATTTCTTTATAATACTCTACGCACGCATTTTTCAAATGCTCCTCGACCAAGGCCTCCATTTGATGGCCGCCTCGGTTTTTTCTGCCGTTTGAACCTATCCCCACTTCAACACCCGTTACATAATCATACAAACTGCTGACAATGTGATTGCTTAGCATATCGAAAAGTCCTGTTTTCCGCATAAAGTACTTGTATTGTTCAACGGTCTGCAGCATTTTGTTGAACCTGTAATTGACAGCGCCGTTTGAATCCTGACAGAATATTTCATTCTCACGAACTGCAAGCAAAATAGGAACCGCTTTTAAGCACTCCGGATATCTGTTAAGCAGTGACTCGAATTCCGCTTCTATATCGGAAGAGCCCACAAGAGAATTCAGTATGCAAATCTCAACTTTCAGCCTCTCCGCGTTTTCATACACTTTTTTAAAGTCTGTGTAGTATTCATATCCATTGATTGACCTGCGAAATGTGCTGAGCCACTCAGAAAAATTCCTTTTTTTCATACATGCGTAATCCTTTCTTTAGATATTTCAATGTATTCAATGCAATTGTCAATTCCAATATAAAACCGTCCTGATTTTCGGCAAGCAACGCCTGTCGTTGAAGAACCGCAAAACGGGTCAAGAACAATGTCTCCTTCTTTCGTAGAAGCAAGAATAATGCGTTCGAGTAAATACAATGGTTTTTGGGTCGGATGCTTTCCAAACTTTTTTTCTGCGGAACTCGTCAACGGGCCTGTCCACACATCCTTCATTTGCTTTCCTTCATTAATATTTTTCATCAATTCATAGTTAAACAAATGATGTGCAGTTTTATTTTTCTTTGCCCATAGCAACGTCTCTGTACTGTGGGTAAAGCATCTGCACGCCAAATTGGGCGGTGGATTTGTTTTCTGCCAAACAATATTATTGATTATTTTAAACCCTTCTTCTTCCAGTGCCATTCCGACCGAGTATATATTATGCATGGTTCCGCTTATCCAAATCGTTCCGTCCGGTTTTAAAACACGCTTGCATAATGAAATCCATTTTCGATTAAACTGATGTTTCTCCTGCAGAGTGCTGACCTTGTCCCACTCCCCTTTATCAACTCTAACCGCTTTTCCTCCGCTGCAGGAAATTCCCCCATTGGACAGGAAATACGGGGGATCTGCAAAAATCAAATCAATACTCTCCGGAGTCATTTTGCTCAAAACTTCAAAAGTATCATTCCGATAAAGAGCTGATACATTGTCTACATAATATGGTTTTATGCCGTACACCGATATTGTCATATCAATAATTGGTAATCAAAACTTCCCTCCCTTTTCTGCGGGAGGCATTGCTGTTAATCATTCTCCTGACATCAAGATGTTGAATTTCATATCCGCTGTAGAGCTCATGTACAAGCTGCACATCATTGTTTGAAAGCATAACCTTTGCTCCGATTCTGTCTAACCGCCTGAATAAATCGGCAAGACGTTCATGATCTCTAAGCGAAAAACCATCTTTCGTATAATCAGTAAAGTCCGCTGTTTCGCTCTGCGGAACATATGGACTGTCGAAATACACAAAATCATTTTCTTTTACTTTTTTACAGGCATCCTCAAAATCAGAGCAGGATATTTGCACTTCTGCTCCCCTGAGATATTCGGATATCAGCATCAAATTCACATCATCAATTGAATTTCCTGCAATCCTGTTGTTGTACGGAACGTTAAATGTCCCTTTTCCGTTTACCCTGTACAATCCGTTAAAGCAATGCTTGTTTATCCATATCATTAACGCGGCACATTCAAAGTCAAGTTCATTCGAAGTTATCTTTGTATTATATCGCTCTCTGATCTTATAATACATTTCTTTATCGCACGGGCTGCTGTCCAATTCTGTCACAACCTCGATCACACTTTCAGCATTGTCCCTAATCTGAATATAAAGGTTTATCAACTGTTCGTTAGTGTCATTTATATACGCTTTTTCGGGTCTGAGAAAAAGCAAAACAGAACCTCCGCCTATGAAAGGTTCATAATAGTCATTGTAAACGGTCGGCATGCGTGCAGAAATTGCATCCAGAAGCTGAGTTTTTCCGCCGGCCCATTTCAACACCGGCCGCATATGGTTCTCGGCGTCTGTAATTACGGAGCTACGCATAAAATGTTAATTCCTCATATTAATCTTTGGCTGTCCATCATCAAATACATGTTGCCGAAAGTAAAATCCGGCAAATGCCGTCTCCGCTTTATTTCCCGTATTTTTTCAGGAAATCCGGAAATTTTTGAAGTCCGTAAACTTCATCAACGATGCTGCCGTTTTCAAAATAGCTGAGTGAGTACATGCTCTGATCCGGCTTTTTCGAATTGATATAGCACGAGAAGATGAATTCCCCGCCGACTATGTACCTTGTGAAATCATAGCCGTTATCGCCCGTGTCGCAAGCCTTGTCCCGCGGGAGTTCAGCAGCCGAAAGTCCCGTTTTGCCGTTTATCAGCGTGTTGAATTCCGCAAAAGAGAGCTGCGGATAACTATCCGGATTATTGATTATCTGTTTCAATACCTTTTCATTTTTGTTTGATTTACGTGAACAGCCCGCAGCGGAGGTCAGCAGTGCGGCGACGGACAGAATAACGCACATGATTCTGATATATTTTCTTGTTTTTGACATTGAGTTTTCCACCTTTCAGATTTAATCCGGCAGCATTCCCTCTGCACAGCAAAACGAATGCGAACCGTGTTCGGAGTATGCTTATTATAAACCATTCCGCGAAAAAACGAAACTGCCGCCAAGCACTATATATTGTTCTGTGCGCAAGTTTCTGCTGCATCCGAGTTTTGCGCATTCTGATACGTCTTCACAAGCGCAAGCAGCGTATCTATATATATTTTTTGATTCTGAGCCTCCCAATTTTTCTCCGCAAGACGCGTATACTCCGCATTCGGGAGCTTGATGCGGATTTCAAATATCGCATCCCCGTTTTCAACGAGTGCAAAAGTTGCATCGAAACCGCCGTCCGGCAGCGGGGTTGTGATAATGCGCGAGGTATTCTCCCGACGGAACTCATCTTTGTTACTGCCGACAAATCCCTCAATCGACTCACGCAGGGATTTCGGAAGGTTTTTGCCGAAAAGATTCATAATCTCCTCTCCGCGCGGAGTCATAACTATCATCTGCATTTTGAATGTCGGCACGGATGCAATGCAGCCGTTTGCTTCCAAATCGATTATGTGCTCGCACACGTCAAAATAGTTTTCAACCCCGTTTTCGCTCATTACGGTTGCAATCTGTTCACGGGAAAGAGGCATTTCGGCGCACTCAAGGGTAAAAAGTATCATCAACTTGAGCTTGTCCTCGCCGTTCGAAAAAAAAGCCATAAAATTTTTCCTCCGTTCAAATTCAAAAAATCCTTGTTTTAAAAGCCTTTCTGCTCCGTTTTTAAACATTATACTCATTATACCACACTTTCCCCGAAAAATAAATTTCAAAAAAGGGGTTGCAAAATTCAAAATTATGTGTATAATAGAATCTACCGAAAGGCAAGGGGTTATAGCTCAGCTGGTCAGAGCGCTACGTTGACATCGTAGAGGTCGTTGGTTCGATCCCAACTAATCCCACCAATGTCTGTCCTGCGGTGTTCGTTACGTCCTGATTATAAACCCTCGTTCCAACTTTAGGGGCGATAGTCGAACCGCGAAAGGCACCCCCGCATTATGCTTTGCATTGCCTTGGGGTACCGAAAGCATTAGCGTCGCACCCGCGCCTGTCTTCTTAGACGGGTATTATAAGAGGGGCGGACGGCACAATGGGATGGATTCTATTGCCGAATGGTGTAACGGTAACACTAACGACTCTGACTCGTTCATCCTTGGTTCGAATCCAAGTTCGGCAGCCACAAAAACCTTTGTTCGGATTTTCCGGCAAAGGTTTTTGTTTTTGTTTTTGTTTTCTTTTTATTCCCCCGTCTCTCTGCACACAATAATCTTGAAACCACCGCGGCAATCGGGTATAATAAGCATGATAAAGCAAAAAAACCGCTGCGTACCGCAATGCGTGCGCTGCGGTTTCATCGGAGAATAAATGGCAAACAAACCAAACGGCAACCTGACCGGCATCAAGTCCGCAATGTTGGACAGACTGAAGAGCCTTTATGACTTTAAGCAGGGGCTTGATGAATTTGCATCATTTGAACTTTTAAGCGAGCTTTGCGCCTGCTCCGGCGAAATCAACTGCGAGCTTTCCGTCTATATTTCCCGTGACGGCGGCATTGTTGATGTTTCTGTAGGCGACAGCGCAAAGGTCAGCATGCCTTCAATGCGCCTCGTGCGCAATGAAGACAGACTCTGCGGCGTTCGCTGCATCCACACGCACCCAAGCGGGGACGGCAGGCTTTCCGGAGTTGATCTCGGAACGCTGCGCTCAATGAAGCTTGACTGCATGGCGGCTGTCGGAGTTTCGGACGGCAAACCCACTCAGCTTTACGCGGCCTATCTCGGCGATTTCGACGAAGACACAGGCAGCCGCGCCGCGCTTGTGTACGGACCCATGCGGCCCTACAAGCTCCCGCAAAAAACACTGATTGCGGAAATTTTCAATTCGGATGACCGTTTCCGCAGCACGACAAAAGAAGTTGAAGCCGTTGAGCAGGAACGCGCCGTCCTTGTGGGCATGGATAATGACGAAGGGTACGACACTCTTGAGGAGCTCAATGAGCTTGCAAAAACCGCCGGCGCACTTGTGGTCGGCAAAGTTCGTGTCCGTCGGCGCACAATCGACAATGCAACCTATGTCGGAAGCGGCAAAGCCAACGAACTCAGCCTTATGGGCAGCGAGCTTGAAGCGGATCTGTTCATTTTTGATGATGAACTTTCCGCAATTCAGCTCCGCACGCTTGAGGAGACCCTCGGAGCGCGCGTTATTGACAGAACAACGCTTATACTCGATATTTTTGCTGCCCGTGCAACAAGCCGTGAGGGCAAATTACAGGTGGAGCTTGCGCAAATGCGCTACCGTCTTCCCCGCCTTATCGGGCAGGGGCAGGTTCTCTCGCGTTTGGGCGGCGGCATCGGAACGCGCGGCCCCGGCGAAAAGAAACTTGAAATCGACAGGCGGAGAATAAGGCGGCGTGTTTTCGAGCTTGAAACCGAACTGTCCGAAATTGAAAAACAGCGCGGACTGCGGCGCGAAAGCCGAAAGGCGAACCGTGTTCCGCTTGTTGCGCTTGTCGGGTACACAAATGCCGGCAAATCCACAATGCTCAACGCCCTCACCGACTCAAACGTGCTTGCGGAAGATAAACTCTTTGCAACCCTGGATCCCGTTGTGCGCAAAATCACACTTTCCGGCGGCACGGAAGCTTTGCTTTCCGACACGGTCGGGTTCATCAACAAACTTCCGCACGACCTTGTTGAGGCGTTTAAATCAACATTGGAAGAAGTTTCAAACTCCGATCTGATCCTTCAGGTTGTTGATATTTCCTGTCCTTATCACGAAAAGCAGATGCGCGTTGTTGACGGCGTTCTCGAATCCCTCCATGCAGCGGATATTCCGCGCATAATCGTTTTCAACAAAGCCGATGCCATCCCATCCTGCGATCTTCCGGCCGAAAGTGAAAGCAGGCTTAACGTCAGTGCGCTGTGCGGCACGGGCATTGAAAAGCTTCTCAGTGCAGTTGAGCTGAAACTCAATTCCGCCCGCACAGAGGTGGATATTCTTGTTCCGTACAGCAAATACGAAGCTGTCTCAATGATTCGCGATCGCGGAATGCTGCTGAGTGAGGAGCATACCGAAACAGGCACGCACATTCGCGCCCTGCTTGACGCGGAAAGCATCGGTCAGCTGCGCAAAATTCTCGATTTTTAACGACTGCGGGCATTGAATCGGATATGAGTAAAACAAAGATAATAACAATCGAAGGCATTGACGGCAGCGGCAAAACAGTTCAGTTTGAACTGCTCACGAAGGGGCTTCAGGACATGGGGTTCACGGTTCAAAAACGTGCTTACCCTGTTTATGATGCTTTTTTCGGCGAACAGGTCGGAAGGTTCCTTTCATGTTCGGAGGGCGTAAGCGCAAGCACCGTTGACCAAAAGAGCATGGCGCTTTGGTTCGCAATGGACAGATTCATGGATTTTCGGAATTATCGCGACGGGGAAGCGGATTTTCTGCTTATCAACCGCTATGTTCTCAGCAACGCAGTCTATCAGAGCATACGCGAACGTGATATCAGCGAACCCGGTTCGGATAATTCCGCTTTTGCCGATTGGGTTTTCCGTCTTGAATACGATGTTCTGGGGCTTCCGCGCCCGACATTAAACCTGTTTTTCGACGTTGACACCGAATGCGCAGGCAAAAACGTTGATAAAAAGGGTTTCCGTGACTATATCGGCAGCGGCCGCGATGTTTATGAGAAGAGTGCGGGCATTCAGGCCCGCGCAAGAGCCAAATACCGCGAAATGTCCGAACGTTTTTCCGACACGGTCATCATTCCGTGCACCGAAAACGGTGCGATGCTTCCTCCGGAAACGATATCAAATGCGGTTTTCGAGCTGCTGCGCGAACGCGGGCTCATCTGACACACCCATGCTTTTTTGATTCCCCATCGGGCAAAACATTGTATAAACACAAAAAGGAGAAAACAACATGAGAAAGATAGGCATTTTGACCGGCGGCGGCGACTGTCCGGGACTTAACGCAGTTATTCGCGGCGTTGTTGAAAAATGCGCCGAAGCAGGAATGGAAGTTTTCGGCTTTCGCGACGGCTGGCGCGGTGCGCTGAACGCAAAGGGGCATTGGCTCACGCTTTCCGAAGTGGAAGGCATACAGACCCTCGGCGGAACCATTATCGGCAGCTCCCGAACAAATGTTCTTGCTCAGCCTGACGGCACTTCAACAATCATCAACGTGCTTGATGCACTCGGGCTTGAAGGTCTTGTCGCCATCGGCGGGGACGACACTCTCGGCGTTGCGAATGCGCTGCGCAAACTCGGCGTGAACGTTATCGGCGTTCCGAAAACCATAGACAATGATTTGAGCTGTACCGATTACACTTTCGGCTTTGAAACCGCCTCCAACATTGCAATGGAGGCCATTGATCGCCTGCAAACAACCGCAAAGGCTCATTCCCGCTGCATCGTTGTCGAATGCATGGGGCGGCACACGGGCTGGATCGCATTGCAGGCAGGACTTGCCGCAAATGCCCATCTTGTGCTTATCCCCGAATTTCCGAAATCCTATGATGAGATAATCTCCGTTGTTCGCCGCAGATATCTTCGCGGAGACAGATATACTATCATTGTTGTTGCGGAAGGTTTTGAACTGCTCGGCGGCGATGAAATAGACCTCGGAACCGACGCGTTCGGCAACAAGCTGCTTATTCACAAAAACCTTGCAAAGAACCTTTCCGACATGATTGAAGATACGATGCGCAACGATCCGCTTCTCGGCTCCGACGCACAGTATTTTGAATGCCGCCCGGTCGTTTTGGGTCATGTTCAGCGCGGCGGTGCGCCGTGTGCATTTGACCGTGTTCTCGGAACAAGACTCGGCATAAAGGCCGGAGAGCTTGTTGTCAGGCGTGATTACGGAAAAATGGTTGCATTGAACGGCAATTCGATCGTCGGAGCGGATCTTGAAACTGCCGTCACCGTCCGAAAGGAAGTTGACAGGGAATTTTATGAGGCTGCATCGCTTTATTTTAAATAATTCCGAGTATATCGGACTGAAAAGCGGGTGTTCGCGAGCGAACACAGCTGCAACGGCACCCCGCAGAGTCAGCTATTATAAACAGCCCGCAGATACTGTTTGCAGGCACTGCGCCGACCGTCTCAAGCACAGGATAAGCGGCATGGAGTCAGCTTTTCGATATTTTTTCTTGACAAAGTCGGTTTTTGGGCGCATAATATGCACTTAAAAAGTTTGCGGCAGCTCAGGGCGAACAAACGTTTTTCTCCGCCCGAAGAAAAGGCTGCAAAAGGAAAGGAATCGCAAAATGGAAACGGCAAAAGAAAACTTTGAACCCCGCAATTTCATCGAGGAGCTCATTCTTGAGGATATGCAGCGCAGCCCCGTTGTTAAAACGCGCTTCCCGCCCGAGCCGAACGGTTATCTTCATATCGGCCACGCAAAGGCTCTTTGGATTAATTTTACAACAGCCGAACGCTTCGGCGGCAAATGCAATCTTCGCTATGACGATACCAATCCTGCCAAGGAGGATGTCGAATTTGTTGATGCAATCGAGCAGGATATCCGTTGGCTGGGCTTCAATTGGGATAAGCTCTGCTACGGCAGCGATTATTTTGACAAATGTTATGAACTTGCGGTAAAACTCATCAAAGACGGCAAGGCATATGTCTGTGATCTTGACAAGGATGAAATCCGCGAATACCGCGGCACGCTGACCGAACCCGGCGTTAACAGTCCCTACCGCAGCCGCAGCGTTGAGGAGAACCTTGACCTGTTCCGCCGCATGAAAGAGGGCGAGTTTCCGGACGGAAGCCGTACCCTCCGTGCGAAAATCGATATGGCTTCTCCGAACATCAATATGCGCGACCCCGCACTTTACAGGATTCTGCACCGCACCCATCACCACCAGGGCGACAAATGGTGCATCTATCCCATGTATGACTTTGCGCACCCGATTCAGGATGCTATCGAGGGCATTACCCATTCCCTCTGTTCCCTTGAATACGAAGCGCACCGCCCGCTCTACAATTGGGTAATCGAGGCTTGCGGATTCGAGCATAAGCCCCGCCAGATTGAGTTTGCAAGGCTGAACATCACCAACACTATTATGAGCAAACGCTTCCTTCGTGCGCTTGTTGAGGGCGGCTATGTCTCCGGTTGGGATGACCCGCGTATGCCGACGCTTTGCGCAATGCGCCGCCGCGGATACACTCCGGAAGCAATAAAGGACTTTCTGACCCGTGCCGGCGTTGCAAAAGCTGACTCGGTAGTTGATTCCGCAATGCTTGAACACTGCGTCCGCGAGGATCTGAACGCACATTGCGACCGTGCAATGGCCGTTATCGACCCCGTTAAAGTTGTCATTGACAACATGCCTGAGGGCGAATTCATCGATGTTGAAATTGAAAACCTGCCCATTGCCGAAGAAGGCGATGCCAAGTTCGGCGAAAAGCACACCGTCCGTTTCAGTCGGGAAGTCTATATCGAGCGCGATGATTTCATGGTTGAACCTCCGAAAAAGTTTTTCCGTCTCAAACCCGACGGAGAGGTTCGTCTTAAAGGTGCATACATTGTAAAATGCGTCGGTTTTAAACAGGACGAAAGCGGAAAAGTTACTGAAATCCACTGCACGTACGATCCCGAAAGCTTCAGCGGTGAATGTACCCGCAAAGTCAAGGGCACAATTCACTGGGTTCCCGTTCAGGATGCGATTCCCGCTGAATTCCGCCTTTATGAACAGCTCATGAAGGATGAAAACGTTTCGGCCGATGATTTTATCGATAAGCTGAATCCCGATTCCGTTCGCATTCAGAACGGCTTTATCGAACCCTTCCTTGCCGACAAACCCGCCGGCTATCGCTGCCAGCTCATGCGAATCGGTTATTTCTGTGTTGACCCCGATTCAACCGCTGAAAAGCGCGTTTTCAATCGCACTGTCGGCCTGAAGGACAGCTATAAACCCGCACAGAGCTGAGGCTCGCGCACCCGATTGAACCCCTTTTGTTGTTAAGAGCTTTGCCGCCGTTCGGCTGCAAAGCTCTTTGTTTTTTCTTTTTATTTTTTCTTTTTATTTTTCTGTTTATCCTCAGGCTCGATTGCGAATCATATTATGCCGAACTCTGCCTTCAGGCGCAGAATTCTTTCAACACTTTCATTCAATCTGTCCAACGAAATCTCGCCTGTTTGCACGGCCGAAAGAATTCCGTTGAATGCGGCTGCATAGTCATAAGGCATCAGGAGTATATCCGCGCCTGCATTAAACGCAAGCACCGCGCTCTCTTTCGATGAATAGTTCTCGGCAATCGCACCCATTGCAAGCGCATCGGTAATGATAACGCCGTTATAGCCCATTTCGCCGCGAAGATGCAGCGTCAGCGCATCATATGACAGTGAACAAGGCAGATTATCGGTGTTTCCGCGCGTCAACGTTATATGTGCCGCCATTATCATATCCGTTTCATTAATTGCATTATAAAACGGAATCAATTCGCATTCCGAAAGCTGCTGCCAATCCTTTTCGAGTGCAACATAGCCGTCATGCGTATCTCCCGCCGTGTCCCCATGCCCCGGAAAATGTTTTATGCAGGCAATAATGTTTTCTTTATGCAGACCGGATATTGCTGCATTCACCATTTTTGCAACAAGTTTTGGGTCGCTTCCGAACGCTCTGTTTCCGATAACAGTATTATTCGGATTTGAATTCACGTCCGCAACGGGCGCAAAGTCAAGATTAAACCCAAGCTCTGCAAGGTACCCGCCTATTGCTGAATACATTGCACGCACCTGCTCCGGATCGCCGGTGCTTCCGACAGTCTGAGCACCGTCATATTTCGGCACTGTGAAGGCGGGCGAGTTTGCAATTCTTGCAACCGTGCCTCCCTCCTCATCTACTGCAATGAAAAGAGGAATTCGGCTTGCTTTCTGTAGATTTTGGATGAATGCAACTGTTTGCTCCGGGTTTTCGATATTTTTTCCGAAAAAAGCTATCCCCCCGGCAGGATGCGCTGCGAGAAAATCCGCCATGCCCGCCGAACAGTCCGTGTCACTGTACTGTGCCGAGCCGTGCGCCTGATTCGGTGTGAAGCTTTCATCCAACGATTCCGGACGAACAATGAAAAGCTGTCCGACTTTTTCTTCAAGTGTCATTTCAGTCATCATTTCAGCCACGATATCCTCCTCCGGATCGTTTGTTGCGGCTGCCGAAGGTTTTATCGTCATCTCCGCAGTCGGTTCGACGGAGGGCGTGAGCAGTACCGGTGCTGTCGTTGACTCCTGTCCGGTTCCGCGTCCGCCTGTGCATGCGCTGAATGCAAACAAAAGCATCGATGCAATCATCGTTATGCAGCTGATAATTATTTTTTTATTGAAAATAACAGCATTCTGCATCATTTTAGGCATAAACCTCCGCTGATGTTTGTGTTGTTCTCTGCTGCAAAATCGACAGCATCCCCTTTGCGGAATGCTGCCGACCGTTTGTGTTCAAATTAGATTCAGCCCATGATATCGTGGTTTACCGTATCCTGAATGCGCTGTGCAATTTCATCCGCACGGGCAACAAGCTTCTTGCCCTCTTCGCTGAAGAATGCAGCCTTTGCTTCATCCTTTACGCCGCCGAGGTTGATAAGAACGTTCAGCCATGCACCGTGAACGCAGGTGTGAAGGTTCAGCCCGCCGACGCCGAGATCACTTGCGCAGTTGGTGTTGTAATGACCGAGCATTTTGTCCGCAAGTTCAAGCGCAGCAACGGAGAGGCGCAGCGTTTCAAAGGGAACTTCCGTTGCAACAAGAGTTGCATCGGCAATCGCTTTCCTGCGAACGGCCTTCTCCTCGTCGGTTGCTTTCGGCATTTTGAACGCAGCTGCAACAAGGTTGTATGCGTCCGTATCCCTGTCAACCTGAGCGGTCAACTCGTCGTAAATTTTCTTTCCCTGCTCAATAATTTCGTGGCAGAGGGGCCAATCGGCTTCATAGCTCTTTTTGACCGCAGTCTGACCCGCGACCATCGTGACAAGGCCTGTGCCCTGTGCGCCGCAGAATGCAGCCGCACTGCCGCCGCCGGGAGCGGGGGCATCGGAAGCAACAATGTTGAGATAGTCAGTAACGACCATGTCGATAAGTTTCATGTGTTTTAAATTACCTTTCGTTGTTATGATTATGCCGATTCGGACTATTCTGCCGTGCTGTCGGCAATTTATTCCGAATCGAACCTGAGATTACTTCACAGCGACACGGCCGCGCTTGATAACCTTTTTAACCTGATTTGAGCCCATTCTGTAGCAGAGCATGGGCAGCTCATCCGCATTCCAAAGCACGATATCCGCAAGTTTGCCCGGTTCAATCGAACCGACGCTGTCGCCCTTGCCGATTGCACATGCGGCATTCAGCGTGACTGCCGTCAAAACCTCCTCGGGGAAGAGTCGATAACGCAGATAGCCGAGATTCATTGAAAGCTGCAAATTCAGCGACGGGCATGACCCGGGGTTGAAATCCGTTGCAATTGCAACAGGCACGCCCGCTGAAATCATGTCACGCGCACGCGCAAAGGGTTTGTTGAGATAAAGTGAGGTTTGCGGCAGCAGGCAGGCAGTCGTTTTCGCCTTTGCCATTGCTTCAATGCCGCTGTCCCGCGTTGCAATAAGGTGTTCTGCGGAAATTGCGCCTATCTCGCCCGCAAGCTCCGAACCGCCCAGCGGATCTATCTCATCCGCATGCACTTTTGACGGAAGCCCGAGTTTTTGTGCCGCAAGCAGAAGTTTCCGCGACTGCGGAACGTTGAATACGGAACTTTCGAGGAAGACATCGCAAAAATCCGCAAGCCCCTGTTCCGTAACGACCGGCAGCACACGTTCAATTATAAAATCAATGTACCCGTCGGCATTGCCCGCATATTCGTCCGGAATTGCATGTGCACCGAGGAATGTGGCAGCAATATCCTGTGCGCAGGCTCCGCCGAGACGGCGAATGACGCGGAGCTGCTTCAGCTCATTTTCCGAATCCAGTCCGTAACCGCTTTTAATTTCAACCGTTGTAACGCCGAAATCGAGCATTTCCGCAAGAAAGCCTCGTCCGCGTTCAAAAAGCTCATCCTCGGTTGCTTTGCGCGTGTTGGTCAGCGTGTTCAAAATGCCGCCGCCTGCATTGAGGATATCAAGGTAGCTTGCGCCTGCAATTTTCAGCGGCACTTCATGCGCGCGCCAGCTCCCGAAAACAAGGTGGGTGTGTGCGTCAACAAGTCCGGGTGTTGCAAGCGCACCGTGAGCATCGACGATATCGGCATATGCCGAATATTCCGGAAGCTCTCCGTTTGCAGTCACCGCAGCGATTTTTTCACCGTCAATGAGAACTGCCGCATTGTGCAGCACTTCGATTTTGCCCTGATCCGAACCGCAGCGGCTGCTTGTGCCGAGCGGGGTTGCAAGTGTTCCGATGTTTTTAATAAGAAGCATAGGCATTTGACCTTTTCACGGGATGCAGAGCGGCAAATGCTCTGCATTCCGTTCAGTCTTTAATTGTGTTCTGAATTACAGCAAATAGTTTTCAATAATCTGCTTGTCCGCATTGAAGTCCTCGATTTGCAGGTAATACTCTGCGGAATCGATGAGCGCACGCATCGGAGTCAGGCCGATGATCTCCGTGCCGATAACGTGAACGCCCCAGCGTGCGGCTTCAGCCTTTGTGACTTCAACAACCCTGTAAAGCGGAGTGCGGTTGAAGTCGGTCATGTTGATTGAAACCTGCGCAATGTTCCTGTCCTCAAGCATAACGCCGAGAGCCTTTACGCAATCGAAACCGCCGCTTGAACGACGGATAATCTTTGCAATTTTGCTTGCAATGGAAACATCGGAAGTTGAGAGGTTGATATTGAATGCAACCAAGGGCATACGGCAGCCGACGGCTGTTACGCCTGCGGTGGGGTGAATCGCTGCGCCGCCGAAATCGGGGGTCCACTGCGGATCCTTAACCTTTTCCGCCATGCCTTCAAACTGACCCTTGCGAATTGCCGCAAGGTTTACACGATGCGGTGCGGAAGCGGAATCTTCATAAAGGAAAATGGGTATGCCCGCTTCATTCCAAATGCGCTCTGCGAGCTGTATGGAATACTCAACGGTTTCTTCCTTTGTAACGTCCTTCATGGGAATAAGGGGGATAACATCGACCGCACCCATGCGGGGATGTTCGCCCTGATGATGATTCAGGTCAATAAGCTCTGCCGCTTTCTTAGCAAGAGCGGTTGCGGCATTCATAACGCCTTCGGGGCTGCCCATGAAGGTGATAACGCTGCGGTTGTGGCTTGCATCGCTGCTGTAATCAAGCAGTGTTACGCCCGCAGTGTTGCGAACGGTGTCAACACATGCCTCGATGACCTCATGGTTCCTGCCCTCGCTGATATTCGGGACGCATTCAATGATCTTTGCCATTTTAAGAAAACTTCCTTTCGTGTTTTTGCCCCGCAGAAGTATGCGGAGCGGTTGTTTTTTGCGTTTGTTGTTTGTTGTTTCTTTATTTTTGCCGCGTCCGCAGGGCAAAAGCCGTGAGCTTCCTCCGTCTGCGGGCGCAGGCAATGTTGATTTGAAGAATGTATGCAGAACGTATCATACTGTTCCGGCAAATGCCGGTTTAACATTTGTCCTGCACGTTTCCGAAGCTTATTTCAGAGCATCGGCAACAGTTTTTTTCACAAGTTCGTCATCCGCAAAATAGGGGATGGTGATATGAGCCTTGCCCGCCCATTTTTCATTGTATTTAACGGATGTTTCAACGGAGTGCTCGTTGCGCGCCCAATTGCGCCTTGCAACGCCGCCCATAACGTCCCACATCATTGCGGAGCGAATGATATTATCCACGCGTTCGCTGCCGTCCAGAACAAGGCCGAAACCGCCGTTGATGGATTTGCCGATTCCGACACCGCCGCCGTTGTGCAGTGCACAGAGGCTCATGCCCCTTGCGGCATTGCCCGCGAAGCACTGAACCGCCATATCCGCCATTACATTGCTGCCGTCCTTGATGTTTGCAGTCTCGCGGAAGGGGGAATCCGTACCGCTGACGTCGTGGTGGTCGCGTCCGATCATAACCGGACCGATTTCGCCGCTGCGAACCATTTCGTTGAATTTAAGCGCGATATTCGTTCTGCCTTCGGCATCCTGATAGAGTATGCGCGCCTGTGTGCCGACAACAAGCTTGTTTGCCTTTGCATCACGAATCCAAATATAGTTATCGCGATCCTGAGAGCAGCGGGTCGGATCGATGCAGCTCATTGCCGCTGCATCGGTCTTGTCGAGATCCTCGGGCTTGCCGGACAGGCAGACCCAGCGGAACGGACCGTAGCCGTAGTCAAACAGAACCGGACCCATAATATCCTCAACATAACTCGGGAAGATGAAGCCATCCTTTTCATCAACGCCGTTCTTGGAGATTTCCTGAACGCCGCTGTCGTAAACCGCTTTCATGAAGGAGTTGCCGTAGTCGAAGAAATACGTGCCGCGCTTTGTGAGGGCAACGATTGCATCGAAATGACGGCGCAGCGAAGCATTGACTCGGCGTTCGAACTCGTCACGATCGGAATGCAGCATATGCGTGCGCTCATCAAAGGTCAGACCGACGGGGCAATAACCGCCGTTATAGACGTTGTGGCAGGAAGTCTGGTCGGAAAGCAGATCGATATGGATGTTATGCGCAACGGCATATTCAAGCAAATCGACAATATTTCCGTGATATGCGATCGAAATCGATTTTTTCTCCGCAAGGTACTGTTTTGCTTCCGCAAACACCTCGTCAAGGTTATCGGAAATCGTGTTTACCCAGCCTTGGTCATAACGTGTTTTGATTCTTGAAAGGTCAACTTCCGCAAAAACACCGACTGCGTTTGCGATGTTCGCCGCCTTGGGCTGTGCACCGCTCATGCCGCCGAGACCGGAGGATACAAACAGCTTGCCCGCAAGATCGCCGTGTTCCGCAACGCCGAGATATTTTCTGCCTGCGCCGAGAATTGTGTTGAACGTTCCGTGAACAATGCCCTGCGGTCCGATATACATCCAACCGCCCGCCGTCATCTGTCCGTAGTTGGCAACGCCGAGTTCTTCCGCAATTTCCCAATCCTTAAGGTTGTCGAACATGCCGACCATCAGTGCGTTTGTGATGATAACGCGGGGCGCGGTGGGCTTTGAAGGAAACAGGCCGAGAGGATGACCGGACTCAACAACGAGAGTCTGGTTTTCGGTAAGCTCCTCAAGATATTTTTTGATAAGGCGGTATTGCAGCCAGTTTTGGCAGGGCTGACCTGTTTCGCCGTAGGTAACAAGTTCATAGGGGTAAAGCGCAATCTCGAAATCAAGATTGTTGTCAATCATGACCTGAAAAGCCTTGCCTTCAATGCATTTGCCCTTGTATTCATCGATGGGTTTGCCGTAAATCCTTCCCTCGGGACGATAGCGATAGGCATAGATTCTGCCGCGGGTTTTGAGTTCTTCCATGAATTCGGGAGCAAGCGTTTCATGGAGTTCCTCGGGAACATAGCGCAGTGCGTTGCGCAGCGCAAGCTCAGCCTGTGCGGGAGTGAGGCGGAAACCTCTGTCCGGTGCGCGGCGATAACCCTCTTCCATTTTCGGATACTCCGGAAGAGTGTTGTCAAGTTTGATTGTCATTGCTTTTGCAACAAGTTCGTTTTTCATACTGATATTCCCTCCTTCGTTAGGATTGAATTTTTTACCGGTTTTTCGGTATTTTTAATTTAGCTGTCGTCAGTGCTGTCGGTTGTCGTTTTTTGATAACCGGCGCATATCATTCAAGGGTTCCGCAAACGCTCTCGGCCGCGCGGACGATCTCTTCCGCCTTTACCATTGCATCGAACTTGTTCATCTGTTCGTACATCACGATATCGTCGTGAATGGGTGCAACGCTTTCGCGGATCTTGTTGTAAACAGCCTTTGTTGCGGGAGCGAGCTTATCATCGCCGCGCAGGTAAAGAGCCTGGCTTGCGGCAAACAGCTCGATGCCGATAACCTTCTGTGCATTGTCAAGGATCATGCGCGCCTTGCGTGCGGCAATGGTGCCCATGCTTACATGATCCTCCTGATTTGCAGAGGAAGGAATGGAGTCAACGCTTGCAGGGTGCGCCCAAACTTTGTTTTCGGAAACCATGCTTGCGGCCGAATACTGGGTAATCATAAAGCCGGAGTTAAGGCCGCCGTTCTCACTGAGGAATGCGGGCAGACCGGCGCTGAGCTGCGGATTGACAAGGCGTTCAATGCGGCGCTCGGAAATGTTTGCATATTCCGCAAGCGCAATGCCGAGGAAGTCGAATGCAAGAGCCATCGGCTGGCCGTGGAAATTGCCGCCGGAAATTGCTTCGTCTTCATCGGGGAAAATAATGGGATTGTCCGTCACGGCGTTAATCTCGCGGCTGACGGCATTGTAAACGTATTCGATCGCATCGCGGCTTGCTCCGTGAACCTGCGGGGTGCAGCGCAGTGCATATGCATCCTGAACCTTTCCGGGAATGGTATCAAACGCAAGCTTGCTGCCTTCAAGCAGAGTGAGCAGGTTCTTCGCGCTGTTGATCTGTCCCTTGTGGCCGCGAACAGCATGAACCTTGGGATCATAGGCCTTCTTGATGCCGAAAAGTGCTTCCGCAGTCATTGCGCAGGCGATATCCGCAGTCTTTGTGAGCTGAACGGCGTCATATACCGCAAGACAGCCGACGGCAGTCATTATCTGAGTTCCGTTAATGAGTGCAAGGCCTTCCTTGGCCGCAAGTTCGACAGTGGGAATACCGGCAGCCGCCATTGCTTCTCTGCCGCTCATGATTTCGCCCTTGTATTCCGCGCGGCCTTCACCGAGCATAACAAGAACCATGTGGGAAAGGGGTGCAAGGTCTCCGCTTGCGCCGAGGGAGCCCTTTTCGGGAACTATGGGGTGAACACCGGCGTTCAGCATTGAAAGCAGGGTTTCGATTGTGGAAAGACGAATTCCCGAATTGCCGCGGCAAAGTGCGTTGCAGCGCAGCAGCATTGCGGCGCGGACAACTTCCGTCGGCAGGGGGTTGCCCATGCCGCAGGAATGGGAAATGATGAGGTTGCGCTGCAAGGCGGCAGTGTCCTCAAGGGGAATGTATTTGTCCGAAAACTTGCCGAAACCGGTTGTTAAGCCATATACAACAGCCTTTTCATCAAGTTTCTTTTCAACATAGGCGCGCGCTTTGTTAACCGCAGCCTTCGCCTCGTCCGAAATCGCAACCTGTTCGCCCGTTCTGGCAACAGCAGCAACCTGTTCAACCGTCAAACTCGTGCCGTTGATAATTATCATTTGATAAATCTCCTTTTAGAAGCCGCAGCGCGGCAAATTATTGCAAAGCATTTTGCGGGCGGCAGAAAGTCGTTCAAAAGCTCTCGCTTTCTCACACGCATACCAACCCAACAATAATTATATAGTTGCAGGCGAAAATAGTCAAGAGTTAAGGGAGAGTATATCAGATTTGGGTATGCGTGCTCCGACCGAGCCCCGAAATGCATTTGAAGCATTTCATTCGTGCGGTTTTTTGATTGTTCCACCAAAGTTGTGCATAAAAGATATGACCGTTCAAACACGGGACGAATCGGTAAACGGATTTATGGTCGGCACCTATTTTTCCTGCGAAGTTTGTGCGGGGAAAAAGTGCCGTTGACTGCATAGTTTTCAGTTCGACCGAACTTGATGAAAACAACATTGAAAACTTTGAAACGGTCGAGTTCTCGTTTCATATTTTCAAAACGGATGACCGGAACACAATTGACGACAGCAAGCCCGTCGTGCTGAATTTCAACTGATAGTCTCGGCATATCGACAAAAGAACGGGACTGCCGCAAACATTAAATTCCGTCTGCGGCAGTCCCGTTTGTTCTGTCATCGTCTTGTTTTTTACTGTGCGTTTTCTTCCCCGGGAACAAGATCAATCACTGCAATTTCCGGCAGGTTGTTCACCCGCGGTATTATGCCGTGTCCCGCCATTCCGGCGGTGATGATCATCTGCATATTGTCGCCCAATCGGAAGCTTCCGCTGTCGTATTTCGGGAGCCATCCCTGCATCGGCGCATACAGCCCGCCGACAAACGGCATTCGAATAAGACCGCCGTGAGTGTGTCCGCTCAGAACAAGGTCGATATTCCACATGCTGTACGCACCGTTGAAAATAAAAGTGTCCGGCATATGTGCAAGGCAGACTTTCGGCAAGTCGGTATTTTCAAATTCTTTCAAGAATTTGTACTCCGGCGATGCGGCAAACTCCTCTTCCGTGCGGCCGAACGCAAACCCATGCCCCATTGTGCCGCCGATGCGCAGCGGCTGACCCGCAAGAATAACATCCGCATAACTGTCATTGAACACCGCCGCGCCGGATTTCTCAATGCGATCAAGAAGCAGCTCATCTGACGCCATATATCCGAGTTCGTGATTGCCCGGTGAAAAGAATACCGGCGCGATTTTACGCAATGCTTTAACAAAATCAAGAAACTTTTGCACATCTTCGGCATCCGCATTCCTGTCGATCATATCACCCGCAAGACAAATTGCATCCGGCGACTGCGCTTCAACCTTTGCAAGCAGACGCGCGTTGTCCTTCCCGAATGACTTGCAATGCAGGTCGGAAAGCAGAACCAACCGCACCTTTGATTGAAGTCCGCGCAGCTCAATTTCGTAGTGCTGCACATGAAGACAAACGGCCGATAGCAAAACGGAAAGGGTTAGAGCGAGGATGAAGCATATTATGCATCCAATTAACACTTGCTTAAATTTTACCTGTCGACAAGTATGCATCTATATACCGCGTTATCTGTTTCAAATACGGGGTCGTGAAATCACTGTTGTATGTACCGTTTATCCCGTAGAGTTTGCCTATCATGTTTATCGCTTCATCAACACTTTCGCAAAAACTTATATAAGGCAAATTTCGGAGCCATTTATAGGTTTCACGAACTTTGTGGTTATAATTGCTCAACGCAATGCATGGTGTCCCGCTGATCGCACTGAAAACCATGCCGTGCAGACGATCCGTCACAACAAGAGATGCCCGCTTGAACTGTTCAACTTTTCGTTTAAATACTTCCTCCCTTTTTTTAAGCGAAACAAATCTTTCTTCGGAATACATATCAGTATGCATAACATTGCCTGTTAAAGCGTTGCATATTCTCTCAATGGTCTGTATCTCGTCTTTTGAAATGTTTTTTTCCCAATCTGATCTGAAACAAAGGAGTATTCCGTCCCGCTTTTTTATTTCATCTGAACAATCTATAGACATAACTATATCCGGTGTCAAAATTACTCTTGTTTTCGAAAATGTATCCCGCATGTCCAGATATGACTTTTCTTCACGTGCAACAAGCAGAAGATTTCTGTTTCCAGCATAAACCTTAGATGCAGTTTTCTTTTCTCTTTTTCCTTTTTTCGTGTCTGGAAAACACATGGTTTGCGGCATGGAAACAATCAAATTTTCCGAATATTTACGAATTATTTCTTCACGATGTTTCTCATGTTGAACTGTATTCCCGATGCTTCCTCCGCCCCGAAGTATGATTACATCACCGGGCCGAATTTGCTCGGCAATTTCACGCCTGTAGCGGGTATAAACCGCTTCGTATATATAGTGTTTCGGAATATCTGAATAATACTTTTCAAAAAAACGTCTCTCCGCAATTCCTATTGCAATATCGCCTATATTGTTATGACCTTGTTCCAGCAAGAACCAAAAATTAACCCCCTTCAACCTTTGCAGCCCTCGCAAACAATATTCCGGATCATTTAGGCGGTAGTCTTGTTCGTCTGCAAGACGTTGTCGGCGTTTCTCGCAATGGGCGGAATAGGGTTCGTATATTATTTTGTGAAGAATCTTTTTTTTCAAACACATTCTTTTAATGTATTGCTTAAACATTCTTTATCTCCAAATCGGGCAGTTGCAAATATCCCCAATACGTTTTATTCCAAGCAAGCTTCGTCCCACCATCCTTTTGAATAATCAGAAATGATGCTGCATCAACAATTACATCCAAATGTTGTTCTGCGCCGTATTCGTTAATAAGGTATACAGCAGGTTTCAGTTTGTATTTTCCCGGAGCAAGACCAATCAGCGACATTTTTATTCTTATAGTATTTTTAGCAGTTGAAAACGGAGTTACTGTCGTTGCCATGGCAACAGGCGTATCATCAGCAGCATTTATAACTAATCTCAACATTAAATCATCACGTATTTGAAACGTTTCCATGTGTAGGATAATTTCCATATTTTCACCCGAAGTATATGTTGCATATTCTTTGTTGAATTGTAACATAACCATTTCAACAACAGGTTTTGTTGGGACTCCTGTGTGTTTTTTGTTCTTTAAATTGACCGTTTTTTGAAGTTCTTGAACGGCAGCTTGCGCATAAATGTCTATCGCCTTTTCCACGTCCCCGTCAAAAATCAGCTTTCCGTGGTCAAGCACGATGCATCTTGTACAAAGCTGGCGAATCGTGTTCATATTATGGCTGACATAGAGCACGGTACGGCCTTCCGAATTTGCTGCATCGCCCATTTTGCCGAGGCATTTTTGCTGGAACTTCATATCGCCGACGGCGAGAACCTCGTCCATAACCATGATTTCGCTGTCCAGATGCGCAGCAACGGCAAACGCAAGTTTAACATACATGCCGCTTGAATAGCGTTTCACGGGAGTATCTATGAACTTTTCCATCTCGGCAAATTCGACTATCTGATCGAATTTTCTGTCTATCTCCGCTTTCGTCATGCCGAGAATTGCGCCGTTCATATAGACATTTTCCCGCCCGGTCAGCTCGGGATGAAAACCCGTGCCGACTTCAAGCATGGAAGCGATCCTGCCGTTATAACTTATTGTACCCTTTGTCGGCGCGGTTACACGTGAAAGCAGCTTCAGCAGCGTGGACTTGCCTGCGCCGTTATGCCCGATTATGCCGAGGGCTTCACCCTTTTTCACCTCAAAAGACACATCATCCAGCGCGAGGAATCTTTCGCCCATGCGTTTTGACGAGTCGGAGCCGATCTTGCTGTTCGGGTCCTCCCGGCCTTTTATACGCGCCATTAAGCTTTGCAGATCACCGCGCAATGTGCCGCCGCCGATTGCACCGAGGCGGTATTCCTTTGAAACATGTTCTATTCTGATTGCAATTTCGTCCATTTTTTCTTTCCTCAGACGGTATCCATAAAAGTCTTTTCCACCCTGCTGAACAGCACAATGCCGATGAAGAGCAGGGCAAGAGTTATCCCCCAGCCGATGAAATAGTACTTCCATTCGATTGCGCCCGTTCCGAGATATGCATAGCGGAACAGATTTACAATCGGCGAGATTGGGTTGCACATATACAGCGCATGCCACTTCCCGCCGGGGGCAAAAGCGGTAAAACGGAACATGTCGTATGCAATCGGGGAAGCGTACATCCAAAGCTGCGTGCCGAACCCGACAAGCATCGCAAGGTCGCGGTACTTTGTTGTGAGCGCGGAAATAATGATACCGCAGCCGAGGCTGAGCATTGCCAATTGCAGCACGATAAGCGGAGTCATCAGCATCCACAGGTTAGGCTGCACCCCTTGTTTTGCTGCTGCATAATAAACGAGAAAGATAATCAAAAACACATATTGAATCGCAAGGCTGATAAGCTCCGAAAAGACCGTTGAGATTGGCATTACAAGCCGGGGAAAATACACCTTTCCCATTGTTGCACTGTTGGCAACAAAGGTATTCGCCGTTTGTGTGAGGCAGTTTGAAAAATACGTCCACAGTACCGTTCCCGACAGATAGAATACGAACGACGGCACACCGTCGGGCGCCAACCCCGCAATATTTCCGAACACAAGCGTGAAAACAACCGTTGTCAAAAGCGGCTGAATTATCGCCCATGCAGGCCCGAGAACGGTCTGCTTGTATTTGGACACAAAATTACGCTTGACAAAGAGGAAAATCAAGTCGCGATACGCGAACACCTCTTTTAAGTGCAGGTCAAACCAGCCGCTTTTGGGCTTTATGACCGTGTTGAAATGTTGTTCGTTCATTAGTACTCCTTTGAATTATAACAATGAATAAAGCTGCTTCAAAATTGCGGAATTATCGCGTTCGAAATCGTGATTTTGCAATTCCGCTTGTATGCTCTCTCTCAATTTCGGCGCGTTGTAAAGCCGGATTATCGCTGCGGCAATTGAATCCGCATCTGATTCGCAAAGCAGACCGGTTTTTTCATTGTCAATCTGCTCCGCCGCAGCGTTTCGCGTCGCAATTATCGGCACAGCCAAAAGCCGCGTTTCCAATACCGTGACGCAATGTCCTTCAAACCGACTGGGCTGCACATAAAGGTCTGCGCAGCGGATATACGGGTAGGGATTCGACTGCATTCCGAGCAGGGAAACACAGTCTTCCAATCCGAGCCGCATTATCTGCTCCCTGAGGGCGGACTCTTCCGGCCCTCCGCCGACTATGTACCAGTGAAATCCCGTGAACCCGTCAGCAACAAGTTTTGCGCAGGCATCAACAGCAATATCCATGCCTTTGGCATGCGACAGCCTACCGCAGGAGACGATATTGAAGCAATCCGCAGAAAATTTCACTGTCGGGATGTCAAGTCCCTTCTCCCGCACGCCGTCGATATCGATTATGTTGTTGACCGAAATAATCTTATCAGCATATTTCGAACGATATGCGCGCAGTTTTTCCGCCAATGCAGGCGAAACCGCAATTACCTTGTCTGCCTTTCTGTATCCGTATGCATCGTGATACTCCCGCCGCATTGCGCCGTGATGATAAAACATCAGAAACCTATCCGCCGAGACGGCACGGACAGCCGTTTCGGCAGCGCGATCGCTGTATATGACCGCCGTATCAAAATGTTCGCCTTTGAGCTGCTTTTTCACGTACAACGCATAGCATCTTGCCTCCGCGGCGCGAAAAACGACGCGAAGCGCGAACCATATGAAACGGCGGAACTTCGCTGCATTCTGCGGTTCCTCCATGATATTGTACAAACGCTTGCAGCCGTACCCCTTTGGGAGCGTCACTTTGTGTTGTCTGTCGGAAACTATCAGGCGGCACTGCGGCGTTATTCTGTCCGCAACGTCCAAGCTGTCCCTCAAAACAAGACAGGTCACGTCAAATCTGTTGTAATCAAGGCGATTAAGCAAATTCACCAATGCCGTTTCAATCCCGCCGATCCACAGGGCTTCGGTTATAAAAATCAACTTCTTTTTCACTTTTCAAACCCGCTCTTGCTCGGCAAAATGCTCTCGAATGCCTTGCGCAGCCGCAAAGCCAAGCTGTCGAAATCCACGGCCGTTTCGGGATCGTTTATGCAAAGCATATCATGACTTTGTTCGCAAATTATTCTGCACAGGTTGTCAACGGTGCTTTCATCGGCACAGGAAACAAAATTATCCGTGTTGAACGGCGCGAAATTCCCGCTTGCTATCTGCCACCACAGACAGACCCATTGGTTCACATCATCGGCGCAGCGAAAACGGTGAAGAGTCGTGCGTTTCAGCAATTCCGGTTCGGCATTCCAAACGGCCTCAAAAGTACTTTTGGTGTATGCGGCGGGAGCGTGAAGGTTTTTAAACCCTGTAAAATAATCCGGGAACAGTTTTTCAACAGCTTTGGTGCGAATATTGTCCTGCCAACGATAAACGCGGTTCACGTACTTTTTCCCGAATTTTTTCACCTGCTTACGCTTGTTGAAATGCGCATTTACAACACCGAGATCGTTAACCGCCGCATGCTGCCAGATTCCGATTTCACCGATGAGTCCTATCGGATGCTCCTCCCCGCAGGTGCATGGTTGTCCGTGGCGGAAAAAAGCCGTTTCGGGTATTGGACGAAGAGGAAACATATCGTCATTAAAATAAACAAAATGCTCCGCAAGCCCCGGAATCCGATGAATATTCATTTCAATTGCATGGGAGCTGAATGTCGGCAAAGCAGCCTTCGGGAGGAAATCCGAATGCGAGACATGACTCAATTTCGGATGATCCAAATTCAGGAATTCGGGAACATGCCCGCAGGTAACAAAATGAATTTTGTGCACCCACGGCGTAAATTTCTCAACGGCGCGGAACCAATAGGGCATAAGCCCCCAATCCCGAAAACGATTGACGGAGTTGCTGTCGTCCGTCACCGCTCCCTGATATTTAGCCTTTTCTGCCCGCCACTCCGGGTCGTTCCCGTCCACCCAGAGAACAACAAAATCAATGTCCATGTTCACACCTCATGTGATCTTTTTCCCCACAAACGGAATCTTTCGGATAAGCCAAGTCAATGCAAGGCTGAGTGCATAAAGGCAGGCCACCCTCAACAATGATGTTATTAACGTAAGTGACTTTATAACCGGAGTCGGAACAAATTCATTCAATATTGCATGAATGCAGTACACACCGAATCCGCATTCAGTAAACACGGCAAAAACCTTGCGCGTTCTTTCGCTGTAATGTATCTTTGATATTTTCATAACAAAAAATGCATAAATCGCCGCTGAATACAGTATAACATTCGGCTTCATGTATTGTTTTACGAAGTCTGTTTTTCGCAGTTCTTCGCTTATAAAGCACTCCGCTGCAATTGTTGCAATCAGCATCAGTATGCCGATAACATATATTGCAGTCTCTGTTTTTTTGCTCATATTGTCCTTTTTGCTGTATAAAAAGTACCCCAGCATAAAGTATCCCATATACCCGGTTACAGCTCTTAATCCCGTTCTCTCAATAAAATCCGAAATCATCCCGCCGATTTTCGGAACATAGATAAGATACTGCGTCACAACGTTCACGGCAGCAAACATAATCAGAAAGTACGCAAGTGTTTTTCCGTCCGCTGCTGCCTTTCTCAGAATCGGGGTAAATAAGTATAAGCCTGCCAACGAATAGAGAAACCAGAGATGATACGGACCGTGGATAAACTCTGCAATAACACCGAAAGTGCTCAAATGGCTGTAACTCCCGGAGATTAACCCATATGCCGTATATACGCCTGACCAAACAAGGAAGGGAACAATAATATGCGGAAGGTACACAGTGAGTATTTTTTTTGCGCTTACATTCCTTTCGGGATCAAGGAAAAACCTTCCGGAAATCATGAAAAAAACAGGAACACACCATACAATGGCGGCATGCATTCCCCTGTACATATATTTTATCATTAAATTATCTGTCAGTGGATTCAAACCGCCGTGGATCATTATCACCGCCAACGTTGCCAGCAACCGCAGGATATCCAATTCAGTTTGACGTTTGTTTTCAGACATTTGATTTTTCCTTTCTTTTCTTCCCTACAAGCATTGGGCAAAATCGGTTAATCGCAAAAATCAGAACGGCTTCAACGGCGGCAATCAAAAGAAAACTTCCGACAACCCAAAGCGGACTGCTTCCGATTTTCACGGTATAAAGTACAAGTTGGTGCGTTCCCATTATTGTTAAAGCATTCTGCCCGATACAGCCGACCCATTTCCACGGAATCAACCGAGCAATCCCCATAACAAAGTACGTTCCGCAAATTCCGCTTACAAGATAAAGCACGGGATTATCCAGTTTGCCGCTGAAAAAGCTGTTGTTTATTGACAGTTTTAAATACATTGCCGCCGCTGCGGCAGTGAGTGCAAAAGCAACGCAGATTTTCCATGTTTTAAATTCGGTCAGCGGTTTATTCAGCAGATTGCCCGCCAGCATAAACACAAAGCCGAGTGCACCGCGGAAGATCAATGTCGGAACATGTCCTGCCGGCATAAACCGAAGTGCGATGCAGAGCAAACCGCCGCCGATTCCCCACGCAAGTTTTTTGGGAAAACGTATATATAAACAATACAGCGCACACGCCGCAAACATTGCCGGCAAAAACCAGTCCGCGCCGATGTTGCAGCGGAAAGTCAGCATCAACCGCAGCCCTTCCGCAATTGATACGGAACGAAGCACAAAATGCTTATACAGAATCGCAACGCACTCAAAAAACAGATACGGAACAAGCAAGGTTTTCGCCTTATGCAAAAAATAACTGCCGACGGATCTCCCCCGCCATTTATCGCCGTTCGTAAGCATTCCCGACAGAACAAAGAATGCCGGCATATGAAACGAATCCAAAAACTGCTGCACCAAAACATACGGTACAATATCGTATTTCGGGTTTGCGTAATTCAGAATATGCCCCAAAACAACCAAAGCAATTAAAATCGCACGAGTGTTGTCAATATAGGAAATTCTTTTAGTCATGTTTTAATATTCGCCTAAACACTTTCAACGGATCCAGCAGCTGACACCTAATGTCAATTACCTCAAACCGCTCTGTTGCCACATATGTATGCAATCCGTCTATCTTCCAGTTCTTAACGCATAGATCTTTTGCTATCAACCGGCCTACTTCCTTTTCGTCATAAGTTGTATCCGAAAAAATGCATTCCATGAACCTAATGCCCTCGCCGTAACTTTCCATCCAATTAATTTGCGCAGGACGAATATACCTATCCCCCTCGGCAAGCATTCTTCCAGCTCCACGCACCTGAAGCGGTTCAAAGTTTGGCCATGGAATCTTTGTCAGTTTAATATCGCCGCTCCAATCCAGCCAAAATGCTTTGGGGAACACGCGCTCACTTCCTGCCTGCGGCAGAAAAGTCAGCAGCAGGAGCTTGCCATTCACGCTCTGTACAGTCGAATCAACTGCATTTTCCTTCAGCAGAGTCGTTACATATTCCCAGTCTGTCGGAAAATGCGTTGCTTTTAATAATTGAACTTCATGAATTGCACAGGATTCCGGAATCATATACCACTCGCCACCGTGTTTGAATACAAAGGGATAAGACAGATGGTATTCCCGTTCTAATGCAACCGCCGGCTGCGATGTGGTTCCGTTGTCGTAGAGTTCTACAACCTCGATTCGCCCCTTGCCATGGTGCGCAGCCTCATAAAATATATATGTCTTTCCGTTATCCTCCGCCAGCATTGGGTCTGCCACCCAATGGTCACGGGTCGCCGGCATCACATAATCCGGCTGAAAGTGCTTACGTTCCCATATAGGCGCTTCCTGTGCATCTCTTTTTCGGATTGCGATTGTAAAATAGTTCGGCGTCCAGAACAGGCGCTCAAACAACGTTCTCTTCTTCATCCTTATCCACCCAGATAACATTTTATAAGGCGATAAACGCGGCTTCCAATACTGCGCAGTGCACGATACCGCATGAAAAGCCGTATTTTCCCATAAGAATTGTTCATCATCCAGCCGTATAACCGCTGGTCGGCAACAGATAGCTTTTCTATACTTTGCACTTCTTTATGGAGGTTTTTGCTTTGCTGCACAGCCGTACAAAGCCGCTTCATATCGTTATTATTCGCTGTTTTCAATTTGAAATAAGAAGCTTCCAAATAGAGACGAAGAATGATTTCACTTAACCCCTCAATTGGCAAGCAGCCAGCTCCACAAAGATGCCCGTTAAGAGTGTAGAAGGGTGCAACTATTTTATCTGTGTACGCAATAACATCGCAGATTCTTTGAATCCTATCTACCGTGCGATCATGGCCAAACTCGTTGACATAGCAGTAATAAGGTTCTGGTAAGGCCAAGATGGTTTTGCAGCAGTCCGCCAATATGAGTGAAAAGTGCAAATCCTCATAATTGGTTAGGGTTGGGTCAAAATAGATTTGATTCTCCGTGAGTACGCTTTTTCGGATGAGTTTGTTCCATATTGCTGTAAAGTAATTCTTCTCAAACAGAGCACGGAAATGGGAACCCAGATTTTGCTGTGTCAGTTCCACAGGGTTCCCGCATGACATGGTCTCTCGCATAATGACTTTTCCGTGATGCACGTACCGAAACCGCATCCCGAACATAATGCAATCGACACCATCCTGGATTGCTTTCAAAATCGACTCCATGTTCAGCGGTGACACTATGTCATCCGCATCCACGAACCAGAGATACTCTCCCTGTGCCTCGTTAATGCCACGATTGCGTGCGGTGGAAACGCCTGCATTTTCCTGATGGACACACCGAAGTTCCGGATATCGGACACACAGCGTATCGCACAGTTCCGCCGTGCCGTCGTTCGAGCCGTCATCAATGAGCAGGATCTCATAATCCGATAATCCGCAGACCCGAATGCTGTTCACCGTGGCTTCCAACGTTTTAACACAGTTATAGCAAGGGATAATAACGCTGAATATCATTGTTTTACCTCCCAGCAAAAACGATAGTTCAGATAATTATCAACCTCATTTTGAATTGTTACATTCAGGTTCGTAACGAAGTAATATGCACATGCAAAAAGCACAACACATAAAAGTGCGGCAGCCCGCTGCTGCCCCGAGAGGGTCAGCCGTCGGATTTTGCCCAATTCCGTATCCTTTTCCGGATAGAACATCATCGGCAGATACAGGATCAGAAGCTGAAAATAATAATCCGTAAGGCGCGTAAAGACATTATCAAACCCGGAAAACATCTGCAAAACGGCTGCAACTATCATGAGATTGAGCAGCTTTGTAAAATTCTTTCCGGAGAAACCGCGCAGCACGATTCCGGCAATAACGAGTGCCACAATTATCAAAAAGCGGCCGCCCACGCGGGTATTAACCATAAAGTCCGTTTCATCGTAATAGAAATTACTGATAAACGCGACGATTTGATTTCTGAATACGAATATCAAAGCCGCACAAATCGCATAAAGTATGAGTTTTTTTGTATTCAGTCGGCTTTTTGCAATCCAGTACGCCGGAAGAAATATCAACGCCGGAACATGGACACATCCGGCCAATGCGTTCCAAAGAAGGAATTTCTTCGGATTCTCCTCCATAATGCCGATAAAAGCAAACATTAATAAGCCCATTGCCAATGCTTGTTTAATTGCACTGAATCCGAACACATAAAAGCCAAAACAATTCCAAAGCAGATAGCTGAGCCAAGGTGCAGGCGAATAACGAAATACAATGACTGCAACCGCGGCCTCCGTCACAATTGCGATAAAGATAAGAAATACCTGAAAATCGCCGTCGGATACTGTCGAAAACAGTTTTTGGAGCCAGAAAAATCCGAAATTCCTGCCTCCGTTAAAAACTTCGGCGCTGAACCAACCCGGTTCGATTATGTTATAATACCCCCATGCATATTTGCGCAAATCGCCTGTAAGGTACATATACCGCCAGCCGCAGATGAATGTATGCAGAATCGCCATAAGTGCGATATAGATTTTTTTCTTATTGCCGTGCTGCGGAATCAAAAAGCCGAAACCCAGTACCGCCGCAACAACATAGTAATAGACTTTTACGCCCATTTACTCTCCCCGTTTCTTTCGCAGTTCCGCTTCAAAAAAAGCTTCCGTCTCCCCTGCCAGTCTCTCGCATCTAAAGTCTTTCCCGCGCAGCTTAGCCTGCTCTGCATAGTGCGAAAGCAAGCCGGGTTCGGTCAACATTCGTTTGACGCCCTCATAGAATGCTTCGTCATCGTTTGCGGTAATTAAGCCGTATTCGCTGTCGCCGAGGATCTCACGCATGCCGGAAACGTCGGTGGTGACGATGGGTTTTCCTAAGATCAAACCTTCCGTGACGAAGGTGCTGAAGCCTTCAAATATAGACGAGCACACCAGAAGGTCGGCGGCATGCATCAGGTTATACGGATTCTCACGGAAACCCAGCAGTTTTGCCGATGTTTCCAGATGATTCTCGCGGATATACGCTTCCAGCTTGGGACGTTCTTCCCCTTCGCCGATAATCCAAAGCTCATGATCAATCCCTTCATCCAGAAGTTGTTTATGCATGCTCAACGCACGAACAAAATGCTTTGGAGCAGACAGCCTGCCGACAGCTGCAACAGTAAACTTTTGCTTTTTTACACCGATCGGCAACTCTGCCAATGCCTTGACGGCTATTTCTGAATCATCAATTGTGTTATATATGGTTTCGGTCGAAACTGTGTCCTGATAAAGCTCAACAAAGCTCCTGCGTACATTTTCTGAAACACATACTGCAATATCATACCTTTTATAGTACCTTTTTGTTGTCGCTGCAAATTCTTCCGGCGATACCCAGCTTTTCAAATCCGAATGAACCCATGCCAATTTCAATGCTTTTTTATTTGTTGAGCCCGCCATGATTTTTGTTGAACCGCATTCAAGATAAGCAGCCTCAATATCATAATCGCCCTTGATATGCAGCGGGTAAGTCAAACCGAGTGCCGCTTCTGTCCGCATCAGCAAATCCGTCATGCGATTCTTTGCCGGATAGCAGTATTTATATTTAATGCCCGGTGCGAGTTTTTCCTTCACGGCCTCGGGATAGAGCGTCTGAACGGTTATCGAAAACCGCTCCTTGTCCATTGCGTTTACAAGGTTGCAAAGAACTTTTTCGGCCCCGCCGCCGGAAAGGGATTCGATGAAGAAGAGGATGTTAATCACGAGTTCAAGACCCTCTTAACTTTATTAATTACTCGCTTACACAATGGTGCAACATCACTTGTTCTCAACAGGGTGATCCGCATCCAATTGGGCATTTTGTGTAATGTCTTATCACCCCGTCCAATCAATCTATCCAATTTGACTACTTCATTGCGGTAAAAAGAAAGTTGAGTACGATAGTTACTGAAATGAATTAATTTAACTGAATAGTCATATCCCGCAGGTGAATGAAACACCGCACGCGGAACAGAGATGTCTGCTTCTAATCTTTTTCTTGATGGTGCGAAAACTAATTCGCCAGGCATATCAACCGGTTCAAACTTGCATACTGCCATACCAAGAGCAAGCAACGGTTCATCTGCCGGATCAGCAAATCCGTTAAAGCTGTAGTCATGATAGTTTTTTTCACAATTGATTGCAATTTCAAAAACATGCCTACAAGCATCTGTATTACGCATATAATAGACGCCACCATTAAAATCAGGAATAAAAGAAATATCAGTTCCATACTGTTTCATTCCAGATGGAATAAACCATCCTCTTCCGCAATTCAAATCACGCCATGCATATCCAAACAGTGAAAAATCACCTGCGTCACAAAAAATATCCCACCATGTATTTAAATCGCCATAGGCCAGACTGTCTGCATCAATAAAAATCGTCTCTTCAAAAGGCAGCTCTCGGAAAAGTTTTAATTTATCGTTATAGCTGTTGGATGCATCGCTAATCACGATTACTTTATCAAACTCCGAAGTATACTCGTTCTCTCGATCGCTTATTATTGCAAACGGAAACGGGTCCTTAGCAAACAATCGATATGAATGCAGAAGATTTCTTGCTAATTTGTAGTAACGCTCCTGACCCGTGGCAATTGTGACAAAACCTTTTCTTTGTTGTTTTTTCATATAGCAATCCGTTACTTGTTTATTGATTCAGTATATAAGTCGCACAGTCGTTTCGCAAATACCCGAGAATCAAAGCCGAACTTCTCAACAGCATTCACAACTGCAGACTTGTCTGCACGATTCATGCTTACCGCTTTCTTAATTGCATCAACCCATTCCGCCGCACTCTGGTCTAATTTAAGCCATTGAACATATCCTATTCCGAAATCGACTTCATTGGAATATGTATCCGCTGTCACGCATGGCAATCCTGCTGCCTGCGCCTCAATCATTACCAACGGCATTCCCTCATAAAGCGACGGCAAAAGAAACGTTGACGACTTACGAATAAGTACATCGATATCGCTGCGTACACCAAGCAGGAGCATGTATTTGCCTACATTACGTTTTTTTATTTCGTTTTTAACACGCTGTTCATATGCATTTCCGTTGTTGCCCACACAGAGAATGCGTATTTTTTCCCCACGCTTTTTCAGTTCTTGAGCTATTTCTGCCGTAAACAGTTGATTTTTAATCGGGGAAAAACGGCCAATCTGAATTATGTTTATCCAATCGTCCTCACAAAATTCTCCTGATTCTTTTTTGTCGTAATAATCAATAAACTTTTTTGTGTCAACTGAATTAAATATCAGATGATAGTTCGCTTCATGTGTTTTTTTGTCACCGTAAAGAAATCGCCCCGCCGGAGTAGAACAAGCACAGAACTCAGTTCCGTAACGCAATATCCACCTGCGCATAACAGCATTATACAATATGCGAACTACGCTCCGTTTTCCACTGCCGTCATCATCTGACCAGTTATGCGCATGAACGAAACGGTGCTTAACGCCTGCCATTTTCGCTGCGAACAACACCATGCCGCTGTGAAATAATTCATGTGAATGAACAATATCATATTGGCCTTCTTTCATGATTTTATAGAGTGCTTTGCATTGGCGAATGAAATGCCGACCCTCCGTTGCCGGAATGCGGATGCATTTTCCGCCCAATGCCTCAATCTCATCTTGATAGAAGGGGTGGCTCATAGTTGTGGTAAAATCGATTTGGAACTTACCTCTGTCCGCATTGCGTATAAGATGCATCAACTGGTTCTCTATCCCGCCGACATCCATAGTGCCGGCTATAATCAATATTTTGGTTTGACTCATAAGCGCGCATTCCTCCGCTTCGACTTACTGCATATCAACAAATCTATCATTCGACTCCATCTCATCCGCACCGGCAAGGCAATACACCAACACTTCCAACCGACAGGCTTGATTTTTTCCGCGCGGTACAACTTGCAGATCTTCCGTATCTCTCGCCGCCGCTGTTTGGCCGAGCAGTTAAACTTCAGTAACTCCTTGCAGCAGGAATAGGCACTTCGGTAGGTCATCCATGCAAGTCCCGCCTCATAATAATGCGCCGACTCCGGCGAATGCTCCGTTGCCTGATAAGCTGCATACATCCGGCGGTTGACCTCCATCAATTGCCCCGTCAGATAGTGGCGACCCTTGCGGGAAAGGGAATTCTCATTGCTTACATCAACATTATACAGTAAAGCATCTATCGATGAAATCGACTGTATGTGCATGGCATAGGAAAAAATAAACAGCTGATCCTCTCCTATGGAAAGATCCGTGCTGAAACGCAACCCTCTGTTTTCAATTATCTTCCTTTTGAACACCTTGCTCCAGAGAGAACTGAATAGGTACTGCCGCATGGAAAAAGAAATTCGTTTTGCAGCACCAACTTCGTCATCTTCATAAAACTCGCCCGTACCCCGTTCTGCGGATATGCTGCCAACGTTGCGATATCCAAACATCAGCAAATCGGGATTGTGCCGAGTCAGTGCTTGATTAATCACATCAAAGTAATCTTCCGACACATAATCATCGCTGTCCACGAACAAAACATATTCACCTTTCGCTTGTTCGAGCCCCAAATTTCGCGCTGAAGATACGCCGCCGTTTTCTTTCGATAAATAGCAAATTTTTGAATTCACATCAGCATATTCGCGGCAAATTGCATCGCTGTTGTCCGTTGACCCGTCATTGATGAGAAGAATCTCATAATCAGAGAAGCACTGATTTGTAAAGCTGTCCAAGCAGCGGCGTATGGTCGTTTCTGCGTTATAAACCGGTATAATTATCGAAAAAATCAAATCAGTCATCAAAATTAAGCAGTCTGCAAACGGTTTCCGTTATTATGCTTATATCATATTTTAATACGGCTTTCATGTTGTTTGCACCGATTTTACGGCACAGCACATCATCAGCAGCATATTGATCCATTCGTTCCGCGAAGCCGCTGACATCATTGGTGGCACAGCTGAACCCAGTCACACCGTCTACAACATAATCCGATACTCCGCGAATGTTCGATGTCAACAAAGGCAGTCCGCATGCCATTGCCTCCAACGCTGCAAGTCCAAGTCCGTCACGCATGGAGGGAAAAGCAAACAAATCGGCCGTATTAAGGATCTCCGGAATATCGTTACGATAACCCAAAAAACAAATTTGCTTCGAAACATCCAAATCATTTGAAAGTCGAATTAACCTGTTCAAAAGTTCACCCTTACCGCAGATTCCGTAAAAGATATGTGGATTCGCTGTTTTTGCTAATGCGCGTATCATAATTTCGTGATTTTTGTGTTTCTTCAACTCGCCTACCGACACAACAAAAAAGGCATCTTTCGGAACCCCCAATTCCCTTCGCTTTTCTGCTCTGTCAACCGAACATGTTGCAAATTTCACTGTGTCGAGCCCGATTCCATCAATCTTCTCCGTCCTTTTCGCATGAAAACCTTTCGCGCGCTGATAATCCTCTTCATTGATAGTAATGATCATGTCGCACAGGCGGGAGCAATACTTTTCAACAGGATAATAGAGCAGCCAATTTGTGAGCGGCGCACCTTTATAAAAATGGAATCCGTGCACCATATAAACGACTTTTGTGCCTTTTTTGCGCACAGTTTTTGCTGCAACGCGAGTCATAACGCCCATAACGGGCTCGTTTGTCCAGATCACGTCCCAACTGCGGCCGTTAATGATCTTTTTCAGGTCGCTTAAGCCTTTTCGATTGCGGAGCGAAAACGGATTCCGAACCAAGCGCACAGTATGGACAGGAGCAATGCCCGAAAGCACAGTGCGGAGTTCCTGTAAACGCCCGCCGACTTCGGAACATGCGAGTTCAACGGAAAACCCATGCTCGGAAAGGTATTTCACATGCGGCACAAGGAACTGAATCGCCATCAGATCCGTGCAGGTCAACAGCAGCCGCTTCATCCGATTGCCTCCGAAATACGCTTTGCAATACCGTTTGCATCCAATCCGAATTGCATCCGCAGATATTTTTGATTTCCCACAACCGAACAGTAAGTATCATCCAGACCGATACGCAGCAATCTTGCATGCGCAGGCAGCTCAGAAAGAACTTCCGCAACCGCACTGCCGAATCCGCCTAAAATATTGTGTTCTTCAACGACTGCGATAATTTCAAAATCCTTTGCACAGCGCAGTATGGTTTCACGGTCGATAGGTTTAACCGTCGGGAACGAACAAAGCTCCGGGTTAATTCCCTTCTTTGCAAGAATATCCGCCGCACCGACAACCTCATCCAGAATTGCGCCGGTTGAAAAGACGGCGATGCGTTCACCTTTGTGTATTCGAATGGCCTGTCCGATTTTGAAGTTTTCAATATCCTTGTGGATACGTTTTTCCCCGCCGCGCCCAAGCCGCAGGTAACATGTTCCCGGGTATTCCGCAATTGCCTTCGTTGCCGCTTCCGCCTCCGCAGGATCTCCCGGACAAAGTACCGCAACATTCGGCAGCGCACGCATCACGGCAATGTCCTCGGTTGCCTGATGACTCATGCCCAATGAGCCGTAAACAAACCCACCGCCGACGCAAACGATTTTTACATTTGCATCATGGTAAGCGCAATCATTCCGTATCTGCTCAAGACAGCGCAATGTCGGAAAATTTCCTATTGAATATGTGAAGACAATTTTTCCCTCTCCGGCTGCTCCTGCCGCGGCAGCGGTCATGTTCTGTTCCGCAATTCCGGCGTTGACGAATTGATCCGGCAGCTGCTCCCAGAAGGGCTTCAGCACGCCGAACCCCAAATCCCCGGTGAAAAGTTCAATATTCGGATTATTTTTTGCAAGTGTAATTAATGTGCGAACAAAGGTATCTCTCATATCCAACCCTCCCTCGCAATATATGTCGGATGCCATCCGGCAGAAGTTGTGTGATCGATTCCTATATCCGCGCCCGGTTCCGGACGAGCGGGTTTTGCAATGCCGTTCGGCGTGTACGGATCTTTCACGCCGCCGGGCTTAACCTCATACAGTTCGGAAACGGCACAATCATACTCCCAACCGTCATGCGGAAAGCGGTAGTGCCAAAGAACATCGTTTTCCATGAAAGAAACACCCTTTCCTTTTACGGTATTTGCAATCACCGCCGTAGGTTTGTGCGCCGAATTATGCGTATCTCCGAGGGCAGTTTGAAGTGCATCATGATCATGTCCGTCGAGTTCGATAACATTCCACCCAAATGCGCGCCACTTTGCTCCGAGATCCTCAAGTTCCAATGTTTTTTCGCAAGTATCAAGGCTCTGCATGTGATTATGATCAACGATTGCGGTCAGGTTCTCGAGTCTGTAATGGTTGGCAAACAATGCAGCCTCCCATACGGAGCCTTCGTCGCATTCCCCGTCTCCCAATACTGCAAAAACTCGGTGAAGCTTGCCATCCTGTTTTGCAGCCAATGCCATACCCGCCGCAACGGACAACCCATGCCCAAGTGAACCGGTTGAAAACTCCACTCCCGGCAAATGGTGGGACACATGCCCGGACAGCCTGCTTCCGTCTGCATAATGTGTTTTTAGTTCTGCCGTGTCAAAAAAACCGCATTCCGCAAGTGCTGCATACACAGCTGCCCCTGCATGACCTTTGCTCATTATAAAGCGGTCGCGTCCGTCCCATTTTGGATCCTCGGACTTGTACCGCATAATATCCGCATACAACACTGCAATTATATCCGCTGCGGACAGCACCGAACCAATGTGACTCCCTCCGGATAAATGAGTCATTTCAATGCCGTGGCGACGAATCAGCCAGGCAAGGCACTCGCTCTTTTTACTCATTTTGACACCTCGTTCAATTCCCGCAGCTCATCCGAATTCAGCGTCCAGCCTACAGCTTCCGCATTTGAAATAATCTGAGCCGGTCTTTTTATGCCTGCAATCACGACAGATCCGGGCATTGAATCAAGAATCCAGCGTATGGCGCAGGCTGAAATCGATTTTCCGCGTTCTGTGGCAATCTTTCTCAAAACCTCTACTGTTTGCATGTTTCGCTCCAATTTTTCGCCGTGAAAATTTATATAAATATCACGACTCCGACGGTCATCCGCGCCGAAATCTATGTTTTCTTTTGTATATTTGCCCGTAAGAATTCCCTGACCGAGACTGCCCCATGTCATCGGCGTTGTTTTAAGTATATCCTGCGCCGCCAGCAAATCCTGTTCATTCTTTCGACAGGCGAGAGAAAGTTCGTCCTGACAACAGGCAAATCTGCCTGCATAAGGCCGCAGCTCGTTCATTCCGTTTGCATGAATATTGGACAACCCGAAAAAGCGGATTTTTCCTGCTTCTTTCAGCTTATCCAACTCGCCCAATACATCTTCAATCGGTGTCTTCCCGTCCCGATAATGAATTGTGTAAACATCCACATAGTCCGTATTCAGTCGGCGAAGACTGCCTTCCAATGCTTTGCGGATGTATTCAGGCGAATTATCGTAGAAAGTTTGTCCGTTCCCTGCACGAACGCCAAACTTCGTTTCAATAACAGCAGCCTTGCGGTGCGTGCCAAGCCCTTTGGCAAGAGTACGCTCTGACTGTCCCAAGCCATATGTATCCGCGGTATCAAAAAAATTCACGCCGACATCCAACGCGGCATGTATTGCAGCAAGGAGCTCATCCTCCCGCACACTACCCCAGCCGTATCCGCCCATCGGACAACCGCCCATGCATAAGCGTGATACTTTCAATGTCGTATTTTCAAGAACTAAATAGTCCATATCTATTTCTCTCTATTGCTCTTTCCGACGACACGCATAGCTTTTTTTAAAACAGCAGTCACGGTCTTAAAGAAAAGACTCACATCCGTGCCGAACGAAACTTCCTTTGCATATCGTATTCTTAATTTGTTTTTCTTCTCAAGTACATATTTTTCGTACATTTCATCCGCATTTTCCGCACCGACAATTTCATCAAGGCTGATGAACTCAATGGAGCTGAAGTCCGTAATACCCGGCCGCACTTCAAGAATAATCTTTTCCTCGCCCTTATAGGCCTCCGTATAGCGCAAAAGCTCCGGCCGCGGACCGATGAAACTCATCGACCCCAAAAGAACATTATACACCTGCGGCAGCTCATCAAGCTTCAGCTTGCGGAGAGCTTTCCCGGTTCTTGTTATGCGCGGATCGTTCAGCGCCGTTGTGCCGCCCATTTTGTCCGCACCCTTATACATTGTGCGTAATTTAAAAATTCGGAATGCCTTGCCTTGGTACCCGCCGCGCAGCGGGGTGTAGAAAACCGGAAAACCGTCCTCAATTGCAATGAAAATACCTATAATAAAAACGATCGGTGTAACAGCGACTGCAGCAACAAGAGAAAGAATAAAATCAATGATGCGCTTAATGATTCTGTTGTATAATCCGCAATATCCCGCTTGCGGTCTTTTTTCTTTCAGTTCGGTCGCTCTCTGCTCTTTATGATTCATTTATTTTCTGTCCGTTTTTAATCATCTGAAACGTAATGAATTATCCTCACTTTTCAAGACAAGTGCTGAACACCCTCAGAAATATCCCAAACAGATGTTCATTTAAGTGCTCCCCCGTTTCATGCCCTGTTTTTCAAGTGCTGCCTCCATATCGGTTTTCGGGCATGCCTCCGGCACCCACAGCCAACATGAACTGCGGATGAATCATTCTCATTTCTTCTCTGCGTGCCTATGATCCGCACGCAATGGCGCATCGGGATGGGCAGCAGATATTTACAGCCGAAATTTTTCAAGCGTCACGGATCGCTCCGACCCAATGCAGCGTGATGCATATGCGCATTCAACAAAGTATGCTGTAATGAACTCAAGTGCGGTATGCCTTTTCGGCATCAAAATGCGCAAAATACGACTATTTTGATGATTCATTATAGCATGATTGACGGAGAATTGCAAGAGTTTTGACTGAAGGGCGTTTGTAAGAGTGTAACCAATCATTAACACCGAAACACACCGTGCTGCTTTGTGTTCAAAATCATCTGTTGGCGAAAATGTGTATCTGTGTTATTCTTCATGTGGGAAACGTCTTCTGCGAATGTCTTGGGCATTATAACTGCTCATGATCCGCAGGTGTAAGGTATACATTTTGGTTCATTCCTTCAAGGTGAGTATAGTTTTCCACGCTTGTATACCATGACATCCGCTTCGTCCTTGCCGAACAATAGTCGCAAAAGCTGAGTGCGGAACACCAGAATCAATGTCGCCACGATTAGGGAAATGACCATCGAGAATTCAAAAAAAGAACTTATCTCAAGATTGTTGAGCAATAGCATTTCATCAAGTTTGATAGCAAATTGCTCGCGGAATTCGTTCTTTTCGTAAAACGCGTCGATGATTTGCTCAAAGTACGGTTTTGCCCAACAGTCATGAGTGCCAACGGGAACAATATAGACATTTGGTGAAACGATCTGTCGCGCACTTGTGCATGAAAGAACAAAAACGGGATATAAATCGTCTGTCATCGCCGGCATGAATCCCAGACTTATTTCTTGTTGCTGAATATCAATCAGGCACTGTGCGAAATCCTCTGATTCACATTGCAAAACAGGTCTGCATAATTGCAGAAAATCTATCAGCATTCTTATTTTCTCCTAATAAAACACAGTTAAACTGTTCTCATTCAAATGTATATTTAATCATCGGCAAATAAAACTCATCAGACAGCAACCGCAATTTTTCTGTCAACGTTCTCTTATATCATAAGCCGAACGAATAATTGCAATTACTCGGTTTAAAATTTCAAGGGAGCATATTAAAATGCCGGCAGTTGACTTTTCCTGTTTTGTCGGTTACATCAACTGCCGGTATTGTGTTATTTTAATTCAGTACCACTCGGTTTATGAACATTAGTATTCATCCTCGTACATTGTAATCATTGCAGAGCAGGTTCATAGCCGTCAACAGTTTGTGGCAATAGATAAACGGACCAACAATGATCAATTCACCCAGCACGTTCCATCCCCAGAATGTACCGGCTCCGAATTTGTAGTTGATGCCTCTTCGCGCCAGTTCTGCGCCGATTCTTTTTGAAATCCTATGACTCCAGACAAGAGGAACAATGCCTAATGTCAGCCACGAAAAGATGAAAAAGACCAAGCAGTAGTGCATAGTTTTTTTGCCATCGTATCTGCTTGCGATTGTGTTAATGTCAGAGCTGATATTTGACATCACCACGATGCCGTAAATACCCAAAGTTATTATTGACAAAAGAATATACTTGAGCAAGCTGCGATTTGTTTTTAATTGTCTTGCAGGGCCTGGTGAATTCTGTGTGTCATCAATTTTACATCCGCAGTTTAAGCAAACTGCTGCTCCGTCATTGACTTCTTTTCCGCAATGTTTACAATACTCCATAATTTGTCTCCTCGCTAATCTGCATTTTCTGATTCTGTGATTACCGCTGTCGTACTCAGACCGATGATACCGCAGCCGGCACATAAGTGAGTTAATAGGGAACACCTACTTCTCTTAACAATTGATATTATACATCAAGATGATTTTAAAGTCAATAGGTTGAGATAGTATATTCACTTTTATCATTAATTGATTGCACTTGCCATCCAAATTTCTGAACTGCGCCGTTGTCACGGGAAGTGTGCAGATATTCTCCGCAGCGGATCACTCCTGTGCTGAAATAGCTTAAAGGACTTGTTTCAAACCGTTTCAAGCGGTTTTCGAACATAGAAAAATCCACCGTAATTCGATTAAAATCACGGTGGACATCTGGCAAATAACCCTAACTTTAATAGAATTTCAAGGGGGTGCATTTTCGGCGCAAAAGGGGATGCAGTGCGATCCTCTCACGCAAAAAGGCAAGACCGCCGGCATTTTCGGCGCAAAAGGGGGTGCAGTAGTTTTCGGAAATGCACCCCCTCTGTGGAAAAATTTCTCATGACTGATCTATTCCTTCAAAAACGTGGCCAGAAGCATCCAGGGTTTGTTATCAGAAAATTCGTGACTGCTCCACGAAACTCCGCTTCTGCGCCCTTATTTTTCCAAAATGCCCGGTTTGCGTCCTCGATTTTCGGCTGCATCTGCTCGATCTGGTTATCGTCCAACGGAAAACGGACATCACCAAAATCGTCATTCATAATTTTGAGAAGCAAATCGTGATACTTATGTGCGCCAATTGTTTGTAAAGCGGCTATGATTTCAAAAAGATGTTCTGAAGCAAGGATCTCCTGCAAATCGTCCATGGCGGACATCCAAAACTCCACGCTAAGGGCGAGCAGCCTTTCACTCTGAGACATAGATTGCTGCAGTTCAAAGAGCTTTTCCCAGTGGAAAGACGGCAGTTGCTCCAAGACGTTACCTTTCTCCATGTAAAACTCGTTGTATGATTCCGTGCGCCACCCTCCGGCTCGCTTTATTACAACGCTATATTCGGATAGCCCATTATCATATATCACAGCGTTTCGCGAAAACAGAATATCATCCTCAATATAATAAACGCCTGCTTTGGGAACGTTTGCATCCAGTGATTTTCCGTTGCGTATTGTTCCGATGTACTGACCGTTAATGTACATTCGATACGGCAAAAGAGCTCCCGCAAATGCGGATTTCCGATGAATATGGAATCGCACCTCACGCATGAAATCGCACTCCTGTATGTGGATTCAATTATTTACATTGCTTAAAAAGTCCACCGTAATTCTATCAAAATTACGGTGGACTTATGGCGGAGAAGGAGGGATTTGAACCCTCGCGCCCCTTCGCAGAGCCTACTCCCTTAGCAGGGGAGCCCCTTACAGCCACTTGGGTACTTCTCCAACTTAATATACTGTTAAAAAACTGGCGGAGAGAGAGGGATTCGAACCCCCGGTGCCTTGCGGCATCACTGGTTTTCAAGACCAGCTCCATAAACCACTCGGACATCTCTCCTCGTTCGCAACGATACGATTATAACAGAACTTCTGCCGCTTGTCAACAGCAGAAACGGCAGAAGTGGATATATATAATTTTTCTTTCGTTGCCGTGCTCATCGCCGTCATGCTTCCCCCGCACCGACATGCATCGACGCGGCAGAAAAAGCAGCTTCGGACGATTAAACAGTTGCCTCAAGTGAATGAGCCGTTTTTAAACGCTCCGAGCGGCAGACAGGGGTATTCGGGCTTTATTGTCAGGTATTCAGATGAAATCAAGTTTACGCTGTTATAATCGAACCTGTCCAAACACAGCAAACCCGCATTATCCGTTCGGAGCATGTAATCGGTCTTACCCCTATCCTCAATTACATAAATCTTACCGTTTGCATAATCACAGATAATAACGCGGCTGTCAACAATTCCGGAGCCGATGTTGATCGTTGAGCAAAAATCCGGGCTTCCGTCACCGTTTATATCGCAGATATAAGCATCCCTGACCGGCAGTCCGCCGTACAGCACGGTCGTTTTGCCGTTATTAACTTCAACTGCCGAATCCGTGCAGCTGAAAACGGCATTGGGGAATTGCAAAAAGCTTTTCTCAACACGGGTACTGCCGCCGGATGCATCAAACCATAGCTCTGCCGCTGCTCCGTGCTGATCCGCCGCGCTTTCCGTACCGTAAAAAAGATGAATCATTTCGTCCCCGGTGCCGGAATAACCGTCCTCATCCGAACCATGCATTGGACCTATAACGATATGAATAAGCTTTTCGCCGAGATTGGTGACTCCGTCCTTGCTGTAGGTTATAACTCGATTCAGCTCTTCAGCCTCACTGAAGCCCGCAAAATCAATCAGGTATAAATCCGCATTCGGACACATGCGGCGAATCTCGTCCTTCGGCATGTATTTCAGTGCGTTGAGATAATCCTCAAGAAGATATACCGTTTCGGGTGCGGCAACACGGCTTTCTCCCGGAAGGAAGAACATATCCGAATCGCCGAAAAACCGCAATTGTTCGCGATACATTCCATCCTGCCGTTTGAAGTAAAAAACGATTGTTTGATTGTCCCAAAGTTCAAAATCGGAATCCATGTCCAATGAAAATCCTCCGGGTCGGGTGTAGATCTCCGCATCGGGATTCAGTTTTTCCGCTTTTCGAATTTCGGAAACAATATAGTCGGGATCAATATCCGCAATATTATCGCCCCTCATTTCAAATTCCGCACCTGTCTTTTTTCCGGTCAAAAAACACACCGCAAGCGCTGCGCAGGCGAGCACGGCAATAAGAATCACCCAAACTGACGGTTTGCGATAATTCATCACGGTCTTAACGCGTTCTTTAATACCAACTTCACCGAAGGCAAGCGGACAGGCATTGAAACGACTGCGACTAACGCTGCACGAAAGCAATGCCTGCATATAGTCCGCTCTCTGTTCGTTGTCAAGCTTTTTTATAACCTTTTCATCGCAGGCAAATTCAATATCGCGGCAAAACAGCACGTAGGACAGCCAAACGAGAGGATTGAACCAATGCACCGCGAGGATAGCAAAGCCAAGCGGCTTCCACTTATTATCACGGCGGCGTATATGCGCCCGCTCATGTTCAATTACGGTTTCAAGTTCACGCTCTTCAATGCCGAACGGAACATATATACGCGGCTTGAAAAATCCAAGCACAAACGCCGAATTAACTCGGTCGCTCTGATAAATATTATCGCGCAGCAGCACGGCTTCACGCAGTTTCCTGCCCAAACCGATACGGCTTATTGCCATGTATGCAAGCATGACAATCAGACCTGCAAGCCAAATACATGCAATCTCGTAATCATCGGGCAAATTAATTCGCAGGAGCGGAATTGTCAGCGATGTGTCGTAATCGTTCTCCTTTGATTGTGTTCCCGCTGCACCGGGCGTTTTTGCTTCTTCACCTGTGTCGCTGCTTTCGGCAGTTTTTCCTGCATCGGAGGGCACGTTTGAAGCATCTTCCCGTTCGGATTCCGCCCCACCCGATCCGCGGATCACGAGAGGCTCTCCCCCGTCCGTGTTGTCAATAGTGTCAGCATAGAGTTTTTCTCTGAAATTTTCTATAGGATAGTTGTCCGGAACAAGGCTCAGCGGACTTTCTATCGTCGTCGGAATAATTAACCGCAATGCAACAATACCCCAAAGCAGCACCCGAATCCATCCCGGTGCTCTTTTGAACAACAACCTGAGCACAAGCACGATAACAATTATCATGCTTGCCAATATACTCATATCGATAACCGAAATGCAGACTTCACCCACGCTCATTTTCCGCCTCCGTTCCGAATGCTGTCAATCATACGTTGAACCTCGTCCAACTCCCTTTCCGACATATCCCGACGCTTTGCGAAAGCTGCAACAAATGCCGGCAGCGAACCCGAAAAACGCTTCTCAACAAGCTCATCGATTTCACACGCCTGAGCTTCATCCTTTGAAATAATGGAAGTTATAACGCCGTCCTCGTTCTTCAGCACACCGCGCTCGCAAAGACGCTTCAACACTGTATAACTCGTTGTTCGCTTCCATCCAAGTTCCGCGAAGCAGAGCTTTGCAAGCTGCGCTGCGGATATCGGTTCGTTTTCCCATAGAATAAGGCAGAAACGGTATTCACCTTCATGTATTTTCGGAATTTCTTTCATAATGACTCCTCCGCGATTTTTGTCTACTGTTGTAGACTGTTTTTTAGTCTACCACTGTAGACGGCTTTTGTCAACAGTTTTTTCACAAAAATTCAGAGCCGATTTAATGCTCCGATCCGGAATCAACCAAAAAAACATTGTATCCACCCTTTATAAATGGCAAAACAAGTGCAGGAAAATGAATCGGTTCAAGCCCGACGCGCGGACGGAGTTCTCGGGCTTATGTGCTGAGCCGAAAATTCTGTCGATATTTATATACATCTACTGAAAAAAATAGCATGAAGGGATTCTTAAGCTGCGGATGATAAAACGAAAGCTGCTGTCAGGCGGCTTTAAAAAGGCAAATTCAGTTATATGCCCGTTTCCGCCATGCTTGTTCGCCTGCTTGCAATGGTTAATCTTTGCTTGGTTTTTCCCCATGTTAAGCATTATATTTGTTCGCCGGCACAGCGGCAGCCTTGATCTGCGCTGCAGTGCTCCGGTTCCGTCAGTATTTGTAATACTGTGCGCACAGCATCATTATTTTATTATATGCGAACTTAAGGCAGCTTCCGCAAAAATCATTGTCGAATTCACTCTTTTTGCGCGAAAGCAATTGTGCCCGGGAGCCGAGTCTGTCATATTTGGATTGTCTGCAATTCTCCGGGCAGCGGTTCGGCAAAACACTCCCGGCAGTTTTCAGCGGAAAACTATTGACAAACATCGCGATATGTGATAGTCTATATACGTTGTCAGTCGAGTATCGCTGCTCGCCGATAACAGTTTTTTCCGAAAACAGGGTCGCCGCATCTAAAATGCAGTAACCCTGTTTTTGATTAAGGAAGATTCCGAGCGAAGGCAAATCACACAGGCGAAGCACTGCATACCTACCACCTGCGAATGCAGTGACAGGTACATTGCGCTTATAATCGCCGACAGCGGTATTTCAATCCACGCCGCCCGTGAAGGCGGCGACCTCCGACATCTCTTTAAGTGCGTTCGTAAGTTCGATTTCAATCCACGCCGCCCGTGAAGGCGGCGACCAGAATGCGCCAGTTGTTTCTATTAGTATCAAGTATTTCAATCCACGCCGCCCGTGAAGGCGGCGACAGAGCCGCCTGTGACCAGCAAGCAGCTCCCTTTGCATTTCAATCCACGCCGCCCGTGAAGGCGGCGACGTGCTGATTCTGCGTACTTGCCCATTGCGACGCTATTTCAATCCACGCCGCCCGTGAAGGCGGCGACCACTCCGCCATGATTATTTATTGTATGAGTACATATTTCAATCCACGCCGCCCGTGAAGGCGGCGACGGGACGAAATCGAAAATTGCGAGCCTTCAATTGCATTTCAATCCACGCCGCCCGTGAAGGCGGCGACCCGCGCCGCCAAGCCCACTTTTTAGTTTTTCGCCATTTCAATCCACGCCGCCCGTGAAGGCGGCGACTTCCGGTCGAGGAATCGTCGAGTGGGACGCCGTGATTTCAATCCACGCCGCCCGTGAAGGCGGCGACTTTGCGCGCAAAGTGTACGACTACAGGATGAGATTTCAATCCACGCCGCCCGTGAAGGCGGCGACAAGCCCGGCACGGAGTGTGCCGTGTACTCAACAGATATTTCAATCCACGCCGCCCGTGAAGGCGGCGACGTTAATGGGCATAACAGCCAAAAAAATCCGTTTATTTCAATCCACGCCGCCCGTGAAGGCGGCGACGTCCACACAGGCAGCACTCGGCACTGTCACAATCATTTCAATCCACGCCGCCCGTGAAGGCGGCGACGGTGCCGGTGCTGTCAGCAGGTTCTTTCACTGCCATTTCAATCCACGCCGCCCGTGAAGGCGGCGACAAAAACGGAAATTGTTATGACGGCAAATCTCCGAATTTCAATCCACGCCGCCCGTGAAGGCGGCGACGGCGGCGAAGAAATATCCGCAAGGAATCTTTATATTTCAATCCACGCCGCCCGTGAAGGCGGCGACAGTTGGAGGAGGTGCTCGACGGCGTCGAAAAATGATTTCAATCCACGCCGCCCGTGAAGGCGGCGACCTTATCCGTGTCCCCTTCCGTGATTTCGGCGATATTTCAATCCACGCCGCCCGTGAAGGCGGCGACAGCGGAGCAGTAGTCGAAATACTGTTCGAACCTATTTCAATCCACGCCGCCCGTGAAGGCGGCGACCATATCGTCTTCGGTGTAGCCGTCGCGTTGGGCTATATTTCAATCCACGCCGCCCGTGAAGGCGGCGACCCCGCAGCGGGCATATGTCAACCCCTTTTTGCTATTTCAATCCACGCCGCCCGTGAAGGCGGCGACGGGCTTGCTGTCAAACTGCCGTGCCGATATTGGATTTCAATCCACGCCGCCCGTGAAGGCGGCGACTGGCGTTGCCGCTGCTGATAAAAAAGTAAAAATATTTCAATCCACGCCGCCCGTGAAGGCGGCGACGCATCGCTAAAAGTGCTTCTTTTTAACTTCAAATTATTTCAATCCACGCCGCCCGTGAAGGCGGCGACGGCACGCTTTTTGCATGGGTCAAAGCCCAACGGATATTTCAATCCACGCCGCCCGTGAAGGCGGCGACGCGTTGACCGAGTTTGCAAAAATCATGGACGACTATTTCAATCCACGCCGCCCGTGAAGGCGGCGACGTTGCGCTCGCCGTATTTTGATGCCCCGTTTTCATTTCAATCCACGCCGCCCGTGAAGGCGGCGACTTTTTCACTTCTTACGCCGTGTGTGTTAAAACGAATTTCAATCCACGCCGCCCGTGAAGGCGGCGACATTATCGTCTTTCAAACGCACCTCGTTTGCAATTATTTCAATCCACGCCGCCCGTGAAGGCGGCGACGCATGCACCTCACAGCCTGTCGCGATTGTCGATATTTCAATCCACGCCGCCCGTGAAGGCGGCGACCCGCTCCAGCGCCTGCTCGCGCTCAAACATGTCTATTTCAATCCACGCCGCCCGTGAAGGCGGCGACCCGCGCCTGCGGATACAGCGCCCAAAGACGCTCATTTCAATCCACGCCGCCCGTGAAGGCGGCGACATCAAGCTGCAAAACTGTCGCAGTGCTTGAGTCAAATTTCAATCCACGCCGCCCGTGAAGGCGGCGACTTTAACGGCGGAATGTTGGGAATCGGGAGCTCTATTTCAATCCACGCCGCCCGTGAAGGCGGCGACGTCGTGTCCATTTTTGCCTCCAAAATATATTATAGATTTCAATCCACGCCGCCCGTGAAGGCGGCGACCTTATACAAACGCAATAAAAAACAAAATGAAAGATTTCAATCCACGCCGCCCGTGAAGGCGGCGACTCTGGTATAATTTAATCATCAAATAAAGGGAAGATTTCAATCCACGCCGCCCGTGAAGGCGGCGACCCTTGCGCTGCCGTTGCTGATTAAAAAGTAAAAATATTTCAATCCACGCCGCCCGTGAAGGCGGCGACCTTATCGGCAGAGCAGGAAATTACTTAAACGAAGTATTTCAATCCACGCCGCCCGTGAAGGCGGCGACAATTCTTTCCAGTTTTGTCTCTTGCATAGCCCTGATTTCAATCCACGCCGCCCGTGAAGGCGGCGACTGGAATGCGCCCTCAGTTATTGAGCTTGACGCAACATTTCAATCCACGCCGCCCGTGAAGGCGGCGACCAGCCGCCGTAAAATGTCTCCATTGCTGATGTGAATTTCAATCCACGCCGCCCGTGAAGGCGGCGACGTCCTTTAGTGTTTCGTCCCGCTCGGCTTCGCTATTTCAATCCACGCCGCCCGTGAAGGCGGCGACGTATACAACGACAGTTAACGTGTGGGGGCGGCGATTTCAATCCACGCCGCCCGTGAAGGCGGCGACTTTTAAACCCGTCAACAATGCCGCACCGACAGCAGCATTTCAATCCACGCCGCCCGTGAAGGCGGCGACTTAAACCGCTTTGCACCGTCCAACTTGCTTGACAATTTCAATCCACGCCGCCCGTGAAGGCGGCGACCGACGTTGCGCGGCATTTTGAAAACGGCGCATTATTTCAATCCACGCCGCCCGTGAAGGCGGCGACGCCTGCCTTTATCTCGCCGTTGCTGTGCGTCCAAAATTTCAATCCACGCCGCCCGTGAAGGCGGCGACCTGTTTCCTCATCAGGGAAAGCGTAATACTCGCATTTCAATCCACGCCGCCCGTGAAGGCGGCGACTTTGCGCACATACACAGGCCGCGACGGCATGGAATTTCAATCCACGCCGCCCGTGAAGGCGGCGACGTCCCATAGCGCAACCGCGCTATTCGGAGCGATTGATTTCAATCCACGCCGCCCGTGAAGGCGGCGACAACATTGCCGTATTGGTCAACAGCTGCGGGCGTATTTCAATCCACGCCGCCCGTGAAGGCGGCGACGCGCGCGGCATCTGGTTACATACCTGCACGATGTGATTTCAATCCACGCCGCCCGTGAAGGCGGCGACACTTTGTCATATTTTTGTCACCTTTGCCATAATTATTTCAATCCACGCCGCCCGTGAAGGCGGCGACGATTGCGCGTATAGCTTAAGCAGGAGGCACACATGATTTCAATCCACGCCGCCCGTGAAGGCGGCGACCTCCGGACGGTGTTTCGGCTCGAGCACGGCGATATTTCAATCCACGCCGCCCGTGAAGGCGGCGACGCTTGCCGCGTATGGGATACGGACGGATGCACACAATTTCAATCCACGCCGCCCGTGAAGGCGGCGACACCCATATGGGATATAGCTTTTTTAACGATATTGGATTTCAATCCACGCCGCCCGTGAAGGCGGCGACGTGGGACGGGCTATAATCAGCGTCTCAATCAGCGATTTCAATCCACGCCGCCCGTGAAGGCGGCGACACTTTCAGCAGCGCAAGGGCTTCGTCGGTCTTTGCATTTCAATCCACGCCGCCCGTGAAGGCGGCGACAGAGCAGTACGCATTGTTTGTTGACCGTGCGACCATTTCAATCCACGCCGCCCGTGAAGGCGGCGACGTCGATAATCAGCTCAATCTTCGCGCCGCTCTATTTCAATCCACGCCGCCCGTGAAGGCGGCGACGCCTTCGTCGTCGATAATCGAACCGTACTCGGCGATTTCAATCCACGCCGCCCGTGAAGGCGGCGACACATGGCACATGTCAGAGTACAGAGGTTCCTCAATTTCAATCCACGCCGCCCGTGAAGGCGGCGACCAGGTTGTGCGGTGCAAAGACTGTGAGCATTTTATTTCAATCCACGCCGCCCGTGAAGGCGGCGACAAACGTCTTTAAGGTCGGTTTTCGTGGCGTACGATTTCAATCCACGCCGCCCGTGAAGGCGGCGACTATCGTATACCTCAACATTTCCTCCCCTGTCGAAATTTCAATCCACGCCGCCCGTGAAGGCGGCGACCACGCTGAAAAGCATAAAAGCCGTAATCGCGATGATTTCAATCCACGCCGCCCGTGAAGGCGGCGACGTTACGGTCAAAGTTGAGACCCCAGAAACACCGGAATTTCAATCCACGCCGCCCGTGAAGGCGGCGACTCCGACCCGCTCTTGCGACTTTGCCGCAAGCGATATTTCAATCCACGCCGCCCGTGAAGGCGGCGACGGGGCGACAGTCTTTTAGGTCGATGCACACAGGCATTTCAATCCACGCCGCCCGTGAAGGCGGCGACCAGCCGTGCCAATTCGGACATCCATACACCAAGAATTTCAATCCACGCCGCCCGTGAAGGCGGCGACAAGCATGGTGATTTACGACCTTGTGGAGCGCAGGATTTCAATCCACGCCGCCCGTGAAGGCGGCGACGCAGCTGTCCGAAATCGAGCAGCGCGAACGCGAAATTTCAATCCACGCCGCCCGTGAAGGCGGCGACGTTTTGCCAGTGCCGCTCGCGCTCCCCCACAGATATTTCAATCCACGCCGCCCGTGAAGGCGGCGACGCTGTACAGCAACCAGATTGCAAGCCTTCAGGGCATATTTCAATCCACGCCGCCCGTGAAGGCGGCGACCTTTATCCGTGTCGCCTTCAGTGATTTCGGCGATATTTCAATCCACGCCGCCCGTGAAGGCGGCGACTTGCCCGCAAGCCTTGCAAGGGTCGGGGTTGCCATTTCAATCCACGCCGCCCGTGAAGGCGGCGACCCATTGCTCTGCCATTGCCGCCGCAATGCCCGGATTTCAATCCACGCCGCCCGTGAAGGCGGCGACTTGAGCCGCCGTGAGCGGAGGGGTTCGGAATCGATTTCAATCCACGCCGCCCGTGAAGGCGGCGACTTTCGCCGTCCCTGTCAAGGCAGGTGTCGCAAGTGCATTTCAATCCACGCCGCCCGTGAAGGCGGCGACGTTCTTGCAATTAATCAATTCGGGCTTGCTGTCATTTCAATCCACGCCGCCCGTGAAGGCGGCGACCCTCTTCGCCGCCCCTCTGGTTCTTGCGGGTAGTATTTCAATCCACGCCGCCCGTGAAGGCGGCGACCCATTGCTCTGCCATTGCCGCCGCAATGCCTGGATTTCAATCCACGCCGCCCGTGAAGGCGGCGACTAAAATGGACAAAATTCTGTACATATTTAGGGGATTTCAATCCACGCCGCCCGTGAAGGCGGCGACGCTTTGCCCCACTCTTTTTCCATTTCGTTTGAGTATTTCAATCCACGCCGCCCGTGAAGGCGGCGACTCATTCGTTCGTTGCTGTCTTTCGCTTCACGGGCATTTCAATCCACGCCGCCCGTGAAGGCGGCGACATGCTTGCGGCACTCAATTTCAATTTAAAAGACATTTCAATCCACGCCGCCCGTGAAGGCGGCGACACTCATGTATACATTCGCCGCATGTTCGTGCGAATTTCAATCCACGCCGCCCGTGAAGGCGGCGACGCCTCTGCAACAACGTGAGACGCACCGGAAGTTATTTCAATCCACGCCGCCCGTGAAGGCGGCGACCGAAAATGCCCGAGGTTCGAAACTTCGTAATCTGATTTCAATCCACGCCGCCCGTGAAGGCGGCGACGCCCTTTCGGAGAGAGCATAAGATACCCTTTCGGATTTCAATCCACGCCGCCCGTGAAGGCGGCGACACACTTCGCTCATAACGTCAAGCGGCATTAAGTCATTTCAATCCACGCCGCCCGTGAAGGCGGCGACGAAAATGCCCGAGGTTCGAAACTTCGTAATCTGATTTCAATCCACGCCGCCCGTGAAGGCGGCGACGATATTGCAAAATGGCAACAAAAACTAAAACGGCTATTTCAATCCACGCCGCCCGTGAAGGCGGCGACTACAAAAGGCTAAGGCCTTTAAATAAGGAGATTATTTCAATCCACGCCGCCCGTGAAGGCGGCGACGAGACTGATTGATGCCGACAAGATGGCGACCGACATTTCAATCCACGCCGCCCGTGAAGGCGGCGACATAGCCCGTGTCAACGGTTATGCGCACGATGCCCATTTCAATCCACGCCGCCCGTGAAGGCGGCGACGCGCCGTGGGCGGATGTTGATTATCTCACATCGTATTTCAATCCACGCCGCCCGTGAAGGCGGCGACCCGATAACACGGATAGCAAGCAGCTATGGGACAAATTTCAATCCACGCCGCCCGTGAAGGCGGCGACCGCCGACGGCGAAGCATCCGGACACTGCATCATATTTCAATCCACGCCGCCCGTGAAGGCGGCGACCGAAAAAAGACCGACGCCGAATTGCGGCGGCTTATTTCAATCCACGCCGCCCGTGAAGGCGGCGACTTAAAAAACGCCGATTTGAGGTTCGCGAACCTCATTTCAATCCACGCCGCCCGTGAAGGCGGCGACCGCGCATGTCTCGCGGTTGCGCAGGGACGAATTATTTCAATCCACGCCGCCCGTGAAGGCGGCGACAGGGTCTCCCCTGTTTTGTCTACCCAGTTGCTTGCATTTCAATCCACGCCGCCCGTGAAGGCGGCGACGTCAGCCATGCTCCGCGCCTGCCCGGCAATCCCGCATTTCAATCCACGCCGCCCGTGAAGGCGGCGACGCAAAAGCCCTGTACGCCAAGTGGGACGGAATGATTTCAATCCACGCCGCCCGTGAAGGCGGCGACTTTGTGCGCCTGTTACTGCCGCGGTAACGCCGCTATTTCAATCCACGCCGCCCGTGAAGGCGGCGACGTGGCTGGCGGCTAACGGCTTATTGCGTACACACGATTTCAATCCACGCCGCCCGTGAAGGCGGCGACCACCGTCGGGCATGAGCGCCTCGCGGCGTTTTTATTTCAATCCACGCCGCCCGTGAAGGCGGCGACGCTATATCCCATATAGGTTTTTTGGGCATATTGGATTTCAATCCACGCCGCCCGTGAAGGCGGCGACGAGCATATATATGCAATGACGGGTCTTTATCCGCGTATTTCAATCCACGCCGCCCGTGAAGGCGGCGACGGACTACAAGGCGATAAACGAAGCGGCAAGCATGATTTCAATCCACGCCGCCCGTGAAGGCGGCGACAATTTGCGCACGTGTTGTTGACAATGCCGCGCAATTTCAATCCACGCCGCCCGTGAAGGCGGCGACTCTTATCCGCGCAGAGCTGGTCAAGGATGCGCTATTTCAATCCACGCCGCCCGTGAAGGCGGCGACGTTGTGGCTGCATCCGCCGCAACCGCATCCACGATTTCAATCCACGCCGCCCGTGAAGGCGGCGACATTTGCGCGCAAAGTGTACGACTACAGGATGAGATTTCAATCCACGCCGCCCGTGAAGGCGGCGACGGCGAACCCGCAGCTTAAAGGCGAGTGGGAATCATTTCAATCCACGCCGCCCGTGAAGGCGGCGACGAGTACAGAGGTTATGTGATGCGCAAGGACGTTATTTCAATCCACGCCGCCCGTGAAGGCGGCGACGCGATTGGGGCTGGCATATGACTTTGACGAGGAAATTTCAATCCACGCCGCCCGTGAAGGCGGCGACGCGTAGGGGTTATAATAAACACATCAAATAAAGGATTTCAATCCACGCCGCCCGTGAAGGCGGCGACTGCTTAGGGTGTATAATAAGTCCATCAAATGAAGATTTCAATCCACGCCGCCCGTGAAGGCGGCGACTGCGGAAACGAATAGACGTAATCAACATTTCCGCAAACAGCAAGTATGAAAGTGATCATTCCCCGCTGTTCATTTTCCATTATACAGTAAAAAAGGCGGCACTGCAAGCAAAGACCTGCCTTTTATGCGCGTTTCGTTTCTTATCCGCTTAACAATTCTTGAAGAAAAGCATGTTTTGTCCGCATGTAATTGCGCGAACCACCCTGATTTTTTCTGACCGCTTAGTGTTCGCGGCAAGTAATCAAAGCATCAGCATACCCTCAGGGTCGTAACCCGACTTTGTTCCGAAATGCTCAATCTTGTTTTCATATTTGTTACCCAGATAATAGAAACGAAGACTGTCACGTTCAGCATCCATGATGCTGCAAAGCTCAGCTTTTAACCTGCGGCACTGCGCCGGATCGAGTATGCACTCGAATACCGAATTCTGCACACGCTGTCCATAGTTTACACACTGCTTTGCGATGCGGCGTAATCGTCTTTTTCCGTCCGCATCCTCTGTGTTAACATCATAGGTTATAAGCACAAACATAATTAAACCTTCCTTTCTGCCTCAACACGGTTATTTCCAAAGGAACGGAGGATAAGCATCCAAATCCCCGCGAAGGTATCTTGCCAGTAACAGGGCCTGAACATACGGAATCATCCCCCATTGCAGCTTTTCGCCGAGATACGGATGCTTCAATTCATCCTTTTTGCGTTCCTGCCATGCTCGATAGAAACGCCGCCGTGAATCATCCTTAAGCAGTACAGCCCCGCTTTCACGAAAATCGAAATCGTTTCTGTCAAACATTCTGTTATTGATGCACGTAAGGACAAATCTGTCTGCCATACACGGACGCAGTTCTTCCATGAGGTCAAGTGCCAGTGAAGTTCTGCCCGGCCTGTCACGATGCAGAAATCCGACATACGAATCCAATCCAACGCTTTCAAGCGCAGATGCACAATCAAGGGCAAGCGTTGAATACGCAAGCGACAGCAGCGCATTCACGGCATCAAGCGGAGGCCGCCTCGAACGCACCGTAAACCGAAAAAGTTCCTTGCTGTTGAGAATTAATTCGTTGAATATGCTGAAATACGCATTCGCTGCAACACCTTCAAGTCCACGGAGTCCGTCAAGACGTGTTTCTTTTTGAACAAGCGGCAACAGTCCCGCCGTCAGCTGTGAAACGGAAGCCAAAGCTTCACAATCCACACGCAGAGCGTGATCTCGCCGTGTCCTCTCAATGCTCTGCTTAGAATTGTAAAGTTTGCCGAATATCATATTTTTTGCAATCAAGCATGAATTCTCCTCATCATCTGCAACTCGATATTGCTTTCGCCGAAGCAAAACATTACCGTTTGCTTCGCCCGTTACCCGTGCAAGAAATCGCCCCCGCGGGCTGCAGAAAGTGAATGCAACCCCCATATCGGCGCATTTACCGAGCAATGCAGGAGATGCGCCCATATATGAAAAGTCAATTATGCTTTGCAATGTGTGCAGAGGATAACGTGCCGTGATCCTTTCGCCGCACTTTGCAACAACATTCTCTCCATCCAACGTCAAATATACGTCTTCCGACAGAATATACAGTGTATTCAGCAACCGCTTCATTGCGATTCCTCCAGTGCCTTATTAATGTACGTTGCAACGGTCGTTGTTTTCATCAGTTTCGGAAGACAAATTTCCTTCATTGAACATGACGCGCATGCCTTGGTAGGTTTCACTTTCGGGGTATATCGTTTTCTATACAGATCATGCATTTCGGAAAGCACATCACGTACTTCGTCCCTCAATGCTCTGTCAAATTCAACTTCCACCCTGCGCCGTGTTTCGCCATAAAACAATGCTCCTCGCGGAATATCACACGCAAGCATCTCTTCAAGGCACATTGCCTGACCGCAAAGCTGCAATGTATCGCCGGTTCGCTCGTTGTACATTCCGCGCTTGTACTCAACGGGATAGGGCTGCCAAAGACCATCACGATCCTTCAGCTCTATCCCGTCCGCCGAACGGCGAAATTCCAGTACATCACACTGTCCCGAAACCCCGAGGGTGGATGAAAAAAAATTCATCCCCCTCGTAATGAAAAGATCGCCTCTGCTTTCCTTCAACCCGGTATCATGCGCTCTTTCATGCATCAGTGTGCCGTCCACCGTGCGGTAGTTATCCGCCCATTGCTGCTCAATGTGGATAAGCGCCCATTGTCTGCGGCAGAATTTGAAGTGCTGAATTCCGGATAGCAGCAGATAATCCTCTTCGGAATATGTCATATCATCCGAATGCAGCTGACTCCTTCGGGCAAATTATCCGTATCAACGACAATATCATAATCATCGTAACAACGGGCAACTGCACAATCCGCTTTTCTTGCCGCTGTAACACGCTCAAAGAGTTTATGTGCCGGAGCATTCCCGAGCTCTGACTCGTGTTTGAACACGATAAGCTCCCGAACAGCCATCTTGCCGCGTGCAGCCGAGTGATCGTTTTCAAACATGTTTATTATCGCCTTCCAAAGCAGTTCAAGATCCGCCTCCGAAAAGCCCGTAGTTTTGCGCGCGAGGTTGGCCGAAACATAGCCTTCGCAGCGATAGAGACCGTAAGGAACAATATATTTGCGTCCCATTTCTGTATTTTTTGTCTCTCCTTCCCTTGTTGGCACAACGCGAGTTATCGTAATCTCCTGTGAAATAATGGGATCAATGCTCCTTGAAAATCCAAGCTGCACCGGGCCGCGAACCTGTCCGCAATTCAGCGCTCCTTTGACGAACGTTGTCATAACGGCGCCGAAAGTGCGAATATCAAAGAAGTTTCCGCACATGTAATCCCTGATCTTTATATAAAGCTCAGGATCTTTTTTCTTTGCCTTTTTCCCTTTCTCTTCATCCACGCTTATATTACACTTTTCGCAAGCTTCCTTATCGCTTGCATTAAGAGGAACTCCCTCTTTGATGTAAATGCGATAACCGGGTTCTCCCTCCTTTGCCGTTTCAACATAGTTGCGAATCTTCCGCTTAAGGCAAACATCGGTTACAATTCCGTAACCGGTTTCGGGATCAACCCTTGGCATATTGCCGGCGTCGGGGTCTCCGTTGGGGTTGCCGTTTTCAACGTCATAAAGAACGACGAAGTCATAGCGGTTTTTGATGGGTTCCATAGTTATTTATCCTCCTTTTTTGCATAACGAGCCTGTGTTTGATGGTAGTAGCCAAGGTCGAACGAGCCTTGCTCCGGCAGCGACATATGCGCCGGATACTGTTCTCCGAGAACGCTCTTCAGCGTCATAACCTTTTTGTCAAGACATACACGCTTTTCATCCGAAAGCTTGCGCAAATGCTTTTGCGCAAGATTGCTGAGTATCGGAAACACAGTTGCAGGCATTGCGGCAGCAGAGCCAAAATACCTGTCCTTAATTGTTGTGTTTATACCCGGATTTCCCGGATTTCTCAGATTTGCTTCCTTCTGGATCTCTTCATACACGGAGAACAGCCTTCCGAGGGTATAGGGGATGTTTTTACTGTTTTCATTTAAACTCACTGTCAGTACCTCCTTTGGGCATTTTTCATTTGGGTTTCTTAGGTAATAAGCTTTGATTATCGCCGCGCGTTCACGGGTTATGCTGCGTTCTGCTTTGATTCGCAGAAAGGTACACTCCAGAAGGGACGCCGGATATCTGCCGCCGGAAAACACAGCACGGGCAACCGCACCCGCCATTGCCGAGTTTTGGGTTTTATCTTTGCTTTTGTCTGAGTCTTCGCTGTCCGATCTCTCGGCGTTTGTCCCATTGTCATTCTTTTTCTTAATCGTCCGATTCGTTGCACTTAGCAGCTTCCACAACGGGAGGATCGGGAACTTATCATATGAGGGACGCACGATTTCCAGTCTCTCATGATGCTTGTAGATATTCCCCGCAATTTTCCCGAAGCTGTCGCAGTAAAAAAATCTTACTGCGATGCGGCCGTTGTTCGGAGACAGGCCGAGAATGTAGAATTTTCTGTCCGGATCAAGATCCATCTCCTTGCACGGAAGTCCGTCTGCAAGAAGCTTCAAGCTTGTCCGCAACGCTGAAAGCCTCTGTTCATCCGACTTGTCGACATTATCACCGAAAAAAACTTCAGCTGCAAAATCCTCGTACTGTTTATCCGCATTTTCTGCCCAACAGACAACGGAAGCATCACCGATTCTATGAACATTGCTCTTATCCGCAAGCAAGTGGTTCAGTGCCGTTGTATATGCGAATGCTGCATATTTTCCGACCGGCGCATTTTGGTTCTGTTCCTTTTTATACGAACAGAATGCCGATTCATTGAATGACACGAGTGCCGCACCTGCCGGATTCGCACCCTGGACATTCTCGATCGTAGGGTGTGTTTTTTGAATTTCATCAAGCGCTCCCGTTACCAGGCACTGCCCAATGTTATCTTTTTGCTTTGCATTCGCCTTCTGCCAGACAGATGCAAGCTGTGGATCATCGTGAACATAGCCTCCGTTAAAGCGAAAAACCATATTTGCACCCGAAAGAATTTCTTTCGCATATTGTGCAACAAGATTGTTTTCCTCCGCCTTTTGCGGTTCCCACTTGTCTAAGAAGTTCAGCACCGCCTTTGCAGCGGGATATTCCATGCCGTCCAGCATTGAATGATGCAATTCGCGGCAAGCCTCGAAACATTTAATGTCCTTATTTCTTCGCTTTTCTCTTTTTGCATCATTCTCCCCTTTCTTCAGGCTCACACCCAAAATATAGGAGGAGTTATCCCAAAGGAAATTCGCCGCCGCGCCTGACGTTCTTTTCACAGCCGCCGGAACGGTCATCTCCTGCGGTTCTTCCTTCTTTTTTCCCTTCGGCATATCACCCGGTTTGAAAAGAGGAGTGATTCGCAGCAAATCCCCGTTCTCATCTATTCCAAGTGCAAAGCTGATTTTTTCTCGGCTCCAGCCTTCTTTGGGTACTTCGCCTTTTTGAGCCAACGCTTCGTAAAGGCTTGTCAATGCCTGCAATATCATCCTGTCACCTCCGCCGAATCCATTGCCGGCACGGTCAATACGCCGTCAACAAGCTTTGCACGAAAGAACACGGGCTTGATGTTTTCTTTATCCGAATAATCCAAATCCAAAAGCATCCAGCCAAGATCCCGTTCTCCCGCAAGTTCCGGCGGACAGGGCGGCATCTCAACGCATTTTACTACCTTTGCAGGAAATTCACGTGTTCCGAGGCAGGGCTGATGATAGCATTGACCCTTTTCAACCCTTCTTCTCAGCATGTCGCAGAATTTTCCCGGGTTGTCGCTCGGCGCAGCTTTCTCCGTCATTTCAAAATGCGCCTCAATTACATAATGCACATCCTTCAGCACCATTGCGGCGCGCTGCTGAATGCATTCCGATGCTGCAATGTACAGCTCTCCGCTGCGTGTTTTCATTTCCGTCTTCACGTTTTGCGCACTGATTACGTCCTTCACTTCATTTCGTCGAATGTTTGTGAACCGGATCGGTGCGCACACATGGATCCTGTCAATTACATAACGCATTCCCGGATGCCACATAACTGCTTCCAGTATGCCGCGTGCCGCAGACGGTGTTATTACATCGTAACTCACGCGTTCAACCTTCATCTCCGGTCTTGAAAAGCAGGCATAATCCCCGCTTACCTCAATACATATTGGCATGTACTGTCTCTCCTTTCTTTTCTTTTTTGTTCCTTTTTGCAGTCAATTTTTCCTTATTCCTCCTATGCTGTATTATGTTTTTATCGTTTGCGGTCAAGCCCCGTTTGGTCAAATTCGGTATTCATATAACCTGCAAAGCCTTTCCGTTCACTTACCGATTAATAAAGCATTCATTATCAGTTAAACAGCGCACTTCCGCCGTCCACATCCGTTGACAGACCTTTTTCATCCGAATAGAGACTGCAATCCGTAAGGAAAGCCGCATCCTCGCCGAACGGCTCCGCCGCACCTGCATTGATCAACGAATCAAACTGATTTTGATAAACCGATACCGAATACATTCCTGCCCTGCGATACAGTCCGCGCGAACGTTCCCCTTCCCGCAGTCTTGAAACAAGTTCTTTGCCCTCGCCTATCGGAATATAAACCGCGAAAGTGTTTTGGTCTATCAGCTTGAATTCTTTTGCAATCCATTCAAAAGGCAATCCACAGCCCGATATTCCTTTTTCGCTCGCTGTCATGACGCCCGACTTGTCATCATTCCGCAAAAAATCCCTGTACGCCTTAAAATAACGCTCTATAGTTGACGTTGTGTTCGGCTGCGTCCAGTCCCGCACCGTCTCCTCCGCAGCATCACGGTTAACCGCAATCAGCTTGTTCACCTTGTTTTCGGATTCAAAAACGGTAACAATGCTGCTTTCCGCACTCCGTTTACCCTCGCGGTTGCAGCGCCCTGCCGCCTGCAGTATTGAATCCAGCCCGGCCATCTCTCTGAACACACGAGGAAAATCAACATCAACACCGGCCTCTATAAGCGAGGTTGAAACGACTCTGCATGTTTTGCCGGATTTTAGTCTTTCGCGAATTTCGTCGAGCTTCTGTTTACGGTGAACCGGACACATAAGCGTGGACAGATGAAAACGCCCCTCCGACGGCAATGCCTCATAAACCTCTTGAGCAAATTTTCGCGTGTTGACGATGCAAAGCACCTGCTGCTGACTTTCAAGCCTTGAAACCAGTTCATCCGTTGTCAGCCTTCCTTCCTTTTCAAAGCTTGTCCTGCGAAACTTTTCGAACATGCCGTCAACATCGGGACATAATTCAACAACGCTTTCTTTTTTACTGTATTCAAGCAGCATTTCGTCAATAGCCGGCTGAGTTGCGGTACACAGAACGGCGGTTGCGTTGTATGCGCGCACAAGTTCAGCAATCGCCGCAACACACGGGCGCAGATTGTTTGACGGTATCATTTGCGCCTCGTCAAAAATAATAACGCTGTTTGCAATATTGTGAAGCTTTCTGCATTTTGACGAACGGTTCGCATAAAGAGACTCAAAAAATTGCACGGCAGTTGTCACGATCACCGGAGCATCCCAGTTTTCCGTTGCAAGCGCACTTCGATATTCCAGCTCGTCAGCATTTTCCGATAATTCGTACGAAACCTGCGAATGATGCTCCACAACGTTCTCCCTGCCGAGAATACCGCGAAACACCTCTGCATTTTGCTCAATAATTGATGTATAAGGAATAACATAGATTATGCGTCTCATTGAATTTGCGACTGCGTGCCTGAGCGCAAAAGCCATGGACGCAACGGTTTTGCCGCCGCCCGTCGGCACCGTCAATGAGAAAATTCCGCGCGGCGCAGACGCCTTTTCAATGCATGAATTGAGAATTTTTTGCCGCAGTATGTCGATTTCTCTTGTTGGATTGTTCCATTTTGAGATGTATGCTGTGAGCTTGTCACAAAGTGCAGAAAGCGGTTCGTAGTTTCCTCTGCCTGCGTCACCGTTCATAAAGGTTTCCGTGTCGATATAATCCGCATCAACAAGGCAGGAATACAGCATTCTTATATAGAATGCTGTTGCGAACCCACGGCCCGAGGGTCTAAAATAATCCTGCGGTAATGCTATGTGTCCGTTCCAATTTTTCCGATAATCCGGAATTCCTCCCTGTTCGGCGCGCAGCTTCCTGCCAAAAAATGTTTGGCTTTCGGTTGTGTCAGCGTCTTTATGTCCGACATTGGGCAATCCGCTGTGGTGGCCGATAACGCATACAGCCTCAAACGCTGCTTTGATTTTGAAGCATTCGATTGCTCCCGCCGTCGCATGATCGACCTTCTTTCCGCCGCGCAGTCTCAGCTGAAATTCATCCGAATACTTTCCTATGTCGTGAGCAAGCCCGCACAACTTTCCGTTTGCTGCGGCTCCAAACTCCGCTGCAAATGTTTCCGCAAGATCTCCCGTACCTTTCAGGTGGGCTTCTATCGACTGTCCTTCCGGGTGCTCATCCGTTGCACCGTGAGCCAAAAGCATATTCAAATTCATTCCTCCGTTAAAAGAAAAAACCTTATGCGAAACTATTCAGCGTATTTATTGCTGTATGTATCGACAAGATAAGTATATACTGCATTTTTTGTCTTGTCAATTGTTTTTTGCTTTTTTGCTGTGCTGATTTATGTACATGTTCTCTGTTTTTCAAAAGATGAACGTTTTTTAATTTGCTGCACAGGTGTATTTTTGTTTATTATAGCCGCAGAGTTGTCAGCCGTTATGAATTATTTCGCCGTATTCTGTTCCGCTCCGACAGTCGCTCTGCCTTTTTCTTTTGGTCTTTACAATACGGCATTAATGCTTTATAATGGTTACATCGGCAGGATATGACGATTGATCAAGCGGTATTTGCGGGCGGCAATTCAAAGAGACGCTGCGCTGCATTTGATGCTGATTAATCAGCGTTTACCTAAGGATTTTATGCAAAGCCGCGCATGTATCGACGCGAGAGGTGCGTATTTTGCGTATCGGGCAGACCAAGGAGGAACACAAATGGGCATAATTCTCGGAATAGACGTTGGAGGTTCAACGACAAAAATTGTCGGACTGACTCCGGGCGGCGAACTGATTTCAACAATGACGGTTCGCGCTTACGATCAAATAACCTCACTTTACGGCGCATTGGGACATTATATCAACGCCAACAAGTTCTCGCTCAGCGATGTTGAACGCATACTTGTGACAGGCGTCGGCTCATCCTATCTTTCGGGCGACATTTACGGCATTCCGACTCAGCGCATTGAGGAATTTTCCGCGATCGCGCGGGGCGGGCTTGCTCTTGCCGGGTTGGATGAAGCGGTTGTTGTGAGCATGGGCACCGGCACAGCGTTTATTCATGCCCACGGCAAGGATTATTCCCACATCGGCGGCAGCGGCGTCGGCGGCGGAACCATCGTCGGCCTCGGCAAAAAGCTTACCGGTGCATCGGATCACGAGAGTCTTTGCGCGCTTGCGGAGCGCGGCAGCCTTTCACACGTTGATCTTACAATCGGCGATATTTCCAAGAATGACATTGAAAAACTCGGTTCGGAAATCACCGCCGCAAACTTTGCAAACGTAAAGGACAGCGCAACCGATTGTGATCTTGCTCTCGGCGTTGTCAACATGGTGCTGCAAACCATTTTGACCCTTGCGGTTTTCGCCTGCAAAAACTCCTCTGTCAAAAAAGTCATTTTGACAGGTGCGCTTACCGGACTGCGTGAGCTTTTGCCAATGATCGAGCTTTTTAAAACACTTTATCCCGTTGAGTTTATCGTTCCGGAAAATGCAGCATTTGCCACCGCTGTCGGCGCCGCTCTTCACTCCATTGACTGATTGGGCAGTTGTTTCGTATTTTAAACAATCCATCAAACATTGACAATACACAACTGGCTTCCGTCATCTGTCGGAAGCCGGTTGCGCTTAATTTCGATATGTTTACTTTTTTGTTTTCGGCGTAAAAATCAGTGCAAAAGCGTACCCGAAAAGCACTGCGGCGGCGATACCGCCCGCAGTTGCCTTCACCCCGCCGGTTATTGCACCGAGCAAACCCTCGTTCATTGCGCCGTCAATTGCGCCGTTTGCAAGCGAATACCCAAACCCCGTCAGCGGCACTGTTGCGCCCGCTCCGCCGAGTTCGACAATGGGTTTATACAGTCCGACAGCCGTGAGCACAACCCCCGCCGTAACAAAAATCACAAGGATTCTTGCAGGCGTCAGCCGTGTCAGGCTCATAAGAAGCTGTCCGATGACGCAAATCGCACCTCCGATTGCAAAAACAAGTAAATAATCCGTTATACTGCTCATTTAATTCAACCGTCCAAATTCTTTATGTTTTCAAATTACAGTTTACTCTGCTGCCGTTTTTCACTTGACCACCGTTTGGGTCAATCAATATGCTCAATCACAACCGCATGTGCAATTGAGGGAATGCTTTCACCCTGAAGGCTGCTGACAGGACTCATGAGCGCACCCGTTGCAAGGAAAAGAACGCGGCGGATTTTGCCGGATTCAATTTTCGGTAGGAACCAACTGCTCATTACGGTCGCCGCACAGCCGCAGCCGCTCGCACCGCAATTGACATTTTGCTCCGGACTGAACATCAGCTTGCCGCAATCCTCATGCCTGTCGGCAATTTCAATCCCTTCACCGCGCAGCAGTTCATACAGCATATCGCTGCCGAAAATGCCGAGATCTCCTGTTATTATCCTGTCGTAATCCTCCACCCTGCGCGAGTAATCCGAAAGATGAGTCTTAATCGTTTTAAACGCGGCAGGAGCCATCGCCGCCCCCATATTATTTGCATCCGTAATGCCGAAATCCTCCACGCTGCCGATGGTGCCGCCCGTAAGTGCAACATGTTCAAACACATTGCCCGCACCCGGACGGAATTCACCCGCCGCCTGAATGATTATGCTTCCCGCACCCGTGACCGTACGCTGACTGCTCGGAACGGCCTGAACGCCCATTTCCAGCGGATAGCGAAACTGCCTTTCGGCTGCCGAAAAGTGACTGCTTGCGGCACACGCGGCAAGCTCTGCAAAGCCTCCGTCAACAAGCATTCCGCCGAGCATCAGTCCCTCGCTGATGGTTGAACACGCACCGTACAGGCCGATGAACGGTGCACGGATCTCCCGCGCCGCAAAGCCGGAGGAGATTATCTGATTCAATAAATCTCCGCCCAGAAGGCAGCTCAAATCATCGCTTTGCCTTTTTATTTTTGCAAGAGCCACGCGAACCGCGCTTTCGAACATTCTGCTTTCCGCCTGCTCCCAAGAGTCAAGCCCAAGGGTATCGTCGCGGCAAATTTTATCAAAGCATTCTCTCAGGGGACCTTTCCCTTCTTTGTCGCCGACATAGCTTGCGGATGAAATTATTCGCGGCCTGCTGCAAAGCTCAAACGAATGCCTTCCGATTATTCCCATATTGCCTCCGATTTTTCTTTTTTCTTCTGCTATTTTGAGCAATTCGGAGGAAAATATGCACAAAATAATGTTGCGCTTTTAATAACGCCGCGGCTGCAGCTTATTTCATGAAAAAACGGAGCTTCGGCGTAACTTGGACTTGAGAAAATTCAATAAAGAAAGACCGCCGCATTCAGCTCGCAGCGATCCTTAACAAACAAATTTCGGCGGCCGACAGCAATTATACGGGGGCATATCGTTCTTGCAAAATAAAGCCGCGCTTCCTTATGTATCTCTTAAAAATCCGTTTTCAGAGGTTCTTCAAGCCCTCGTACAGGTCGTTGAATGATTTCTCCCGTTCGCACCTGCCGTAAGAGAATTCCCTATTCTCTCCAAATTCCAGCAAAAAGCATTTCGTCAATTCCTCAACCGTCTGCTCAAGGGTGCAGAAAAACTGTTGATAGGCAAATTTGCTCGCTGCCGATCCGTCCTCGAAGCAGCTCGTTATCAATGATTCCGTCACCTGATCCAGCGGATACATCTTTATATGCATCAGCTCGTGTACAATGACCTCTTCAAGATTCTCCTGCTTTGGATTTGCTGCATTCAAAAGCAAAATGGCTTTTCTGTCATCGCAGTCAATTTTAAAATCACCGGTTTTTCGCCATGTTGGGTCTTCAACAAATTCAAGCTTTATGTCCCACGCGGGTGTGATTCTCAGCTTTTTTATATACTTTTCGAAAAGAGCCGTCAACGCCTGTTTATCCATTGTATTCCTCCGAAACTTTCTCTAATCAATAGGCTCCTATCGCGGCATTCCCGCAAATCAGTTTTTCTTGTTTTGAGATTCGTCAACATGGTTGAATCCGAGCTTTTCGTCAAACATTTTTCCGGCAGCACGCAGTCCGCCTTGGCCGCAAAATGCGTCCATCATTTCGTTGAAGTCTGGGTTCTCGCTTTGCCCCACGGCCGCGTTTCGAATCCGCACCTGTTCAACAATTGAAAGAATCAAATCAAGTCCCAGAACCGCAAGCCCGACATAAAGGTAGGTCTGCGACCAAATTCCGACAACACAGAGTACGGTTCCCGGAATAAATAAATAGAAAAACCGAAACAGGAAATTCGTCAAAACAAATAACAAAAACATTTTCGCCGGATACTTTCTTTTCATGCCGCGCCTCCCTTTTTACTCTTTCCAAAGAATATTTTCGATGACTTCGCCGTTTTCCTTATGCACGATTGCATAAACCCTTTCTCCGTTGTGCGGAAACCATTCAAAACCAAGGCTGATATCCGCTTCCGTTTTGCAAAAAAGCCCGTTGATTTCAACTTAAAACCAACGGGCTTTCTGGTCGGGGCGAGGTGATTTGAACACCCGACCTTTTGGTCCCGAACCAAACGCGCTACCAAGCTGCGCTACGCCCCGATTAATGGAGCCAATGAAGGGGCTCGAACCCTTGACCTGCGCATTACGAATGCGCTGCTCTGCCAGCTGAGCTACATTGGCTTACACAAGTAAGGATTATAGCATAGTTTTTTGAGTTTGTCACCATTGCCGGGTAAATATATTTTGGGGCCGCGACTTGAAAACGAAGCCGCAGCCTCTTTCCCTCGATTTTTGCTCTGTGAAAGACTGACTCAATTGCTGCCGTCAGAAATTTCACGGTCTTTTTGCATTTTCCTTTCTAATAATCAGATTCCGCGCACTACACGCGCAACGATTTTGAAAATAACAATGACGAGGTAAAATGCGCCTATGAAATAGCCGACAACGATGCTGAGAAGTACCTTGACTATGCGGTTCTTCAGTGCTTTTTGATCCAGCCACGGTGAGCGTCCGGTCAGGAATTTATATCCCGAATAAATTGCCCATGCGGAATATGCGATGATGATGATTGCAAGCAGTCCTTTGTCCATACTTTTCTCCTTAAACTACAGTTGATTAGTTTTAAACTGTTCCGCTGCGTTTGAAATGCTCATGCATTTCTGATCGACAACTCGAATTGTTCATAAATTCACGCAGCATAATACGAACGCAGCGGAACATTGTTAACGGAAATCGGAAAAATCTGTGTTCCGGTCAGAGCGCACCGGATAATCCGTGTTTTCAAAAATAAGCTCAATTCTGCTTTTCAATGAAAAACGATTAAATCCGGAGCTTTCTCAGCCTTGATTAGCCTTCGTACCTGTACTTGAAGCAGCCGTTGCGGTCGTGCGGGTAATTGTATCCATACCCTGCTTCACAGTAAACGCGGCCGTATGAATCCTTGTCACGGTAGTTGGCATACACGCAGTCGCTGCAGTTGCCTTCAAAGCATCCCTCAGGGATTTCGATTGCAAAGGTTTTCTTTGCGGGTTCGTTGGTGATGTGTTCTCTTGACATGATATTACCTCCTTGTCAGTTGTGAATTATTGTTATCGGTTCCTGTTCAATTATGACTTTTCCCGATTCCGTTCTTGCATAATAACAAATCATTTTTCTCTCCGGCATTACAACCAGCGGAAAGAAGAGTTTTTTGATGTGCGGTGGCATATTGAGAAGTATTGATTCAATATATTTTTTGTCGCCCTGCGAAAGCGTGCAGACATTGTGAAAATGAGTGTGATATATGCCCATGAATTCAATGCCGCTGCACTCCCATTCACGGATAACACGATTTAAGTGCTGTACGTCCGGTGCATAGCTGCACATTTTTCGGCACGGAAGTCCTTCATCAGGTTCGAATGCAAAGATTGCTGCGCCGTCTCCGCCGAGAATTCCGCCCGTTTCGGGCGGCAGCTGCGGTTGCTGTTTAATGATAAGTTGATAGACATCGGATTTAATTTCCATTTTGAGCATTACTCCTCGTTTGCCGGAGCTGCGTTCATAATCGAATAAAGGACATTAGCAATTTCCTTGTATTCCTCGCTCCGGGGACTATTTCTTTTTTTGTTGCACTTATACAAATAGTTGAGAACATGAACGGCAACCGCGTTATTATCCTGTTCAAAGAAAAAACCTGCAACAGAGATTAACGTATATTTTAACTGCTCATCGGTTTCGTTTCTGATTAGCTTAACGTTTCTGCATTCTTCCGGGAGATAACGAACAACCTTTTTTTCATTCAACCTTCCGTCAGCGACCGCAAGCACGCAATCAACCAAATTTGAAACCGTACCGCTGCATATTCTTTCCATGCGCCCTTCAAAACTGCTTAAATAACGCAGAAGCTTGTCAAAATCGATTTTGAGATTTGACTTTACATCGTCCGACGGGTGTTTGAAATGTTCAATTGCAAAAGCAATTCTCCGACTGCGCAGAGAAATCATTTTGACATCATCCCTCCGGCTTGCTGCCAAATCGAACGGCTCGTTTTTTACGATGCTTAGCAAGGTACTTGAAAAGCTTTCTTCTTCCTCCTTTTGTATTTTCTCGGAAAGAGCGTTGTATATTTTCAGAGCTTCTTCTTTTTTCATATTTCCTCCTTTTGAATTGCCGCCGATCCGCAAAATCATTCTGCACACGGCACCTAAATTGTTTCTTTACTTATCCTATCGACTGAATTTCAAAATTCCCGGGGATTAATTCATGCATTGTTGAATATATTTTGCGCGAACGTTGCGAGATTCCGGTTCCATTTGTTTTTCATTCAAATTATAGCCCGAATACGGGCTATTGTCAACATGCAGGCAATAATATACATTGAACGAAAATTTGTTCGGAGGGCGAAATGATACGGTTTGACAGGCTGTGGGCAACCATGAAGAAAAAGGGTGTGTCGCAATACAGGCTTATCAAGGACTACAATTTCAGCACAGGGCAGCTTGACAGGCTGAGAAAAAACGGCAGCGTGAGCACCTACACGCTGAATCAGCTTTGCAGCATACTGAACTGCGATCTGTCCGAAATTGCCGAGTATGTGGCGGACGAAAAAGACGGGCAGGGTTGACCTCCCCCGCCGCATTATTATTTGCTCTTGCAAAACCCGCGCGGCAGGCATTATAATGTAAGCGGGTGAAAAAGGAGGATGGGCTATGAGCGAATCCGAACGGCTATGCAGCAAACTTTTGAACAGGCTTAAGGACATCGGCAGCGCGGCTGTCGCGCTTTCGGGCGGCGTGGACTCATGTTTTCTTGCTTATGCGGCTTCCCGCGTTGAGGGCGGAAATTTTGCCGCATACTATGTTCAATCGGCATTCCAGCCGGAATTTGAGCTGACGGACGCACTGCGGGCCGCAAAGGAAGCCGGACTGCCGCTTAAAATTATTTCTGTTGATATCCTTGCCTGCGAAGATGTTGTCCGCAATCCGACCGACCGCTGCTACCATTGCAAAAAACACATTTTTTCCGCGATATGCAGAGCGGCGGCGGCGGACGGGTACAAAACGATTCTGGACGGGACGAATGCTTCCGATGCAGAGGATGACCGTCCGGGAATGCGTGCCCTGCGGGAAGCGGGCGTGCTTTCCCCGCTGCGCGAATGCGGACTGACAAAAGCTGACATTCGCCGTCTTGCCCGCGAAGCGGAGCTTTTCACTTGGAACAAACCTGCCTATGCCTGCCTTGCAACGCGGATTCCGCCGGGCGAATTGATAACAAAAAACAAACTGCATTCCGTTGAAGCAGCGGAAAACTTCCTTTTTTCGCTCGGCTTCTCCGACTTTCGCGTTCGGAGCGTTAACGGAACCGCAAAGCTGCAATTGAAGGCCGGGCAATTCGATGAATTATTTAAACAGCGTGAGCTTGTTTTCAATGAACTGCGAGAATATTTCGATACAGTGACGCTTGACCTTGAGCCGAGATGAGGCTCCGCTGTTCTGACAGCACAACATAAAGACTATGAACGACGAAATAAAAAACCTTCTTGAATCCGTGCGCCGCGGCGAAGTGTCGGTTGACGAAGCATATTTGAAACTGCGCACCGCTCCGTTCCGCGACCTTGGATTCGCAAAGATAGACACCCATCGCCGCCTTCGGACCGGTGCGGCGGAAGTGATTTACGGTGCGGGCAAAACACCCGAACAGATGCTTGAAATCATTAAAGCCATGCTTGAGAGCGGACAGGAAACGATACTTATTACACGCCTTGAAAAACATGCCGCAGAGATACTGAGTCGTGAATTTGCCCTGAACTACTGTGAAATTGCAAAAATCGGCAGTATCGGCAGCATTCCCGCACCGAGCGGAAACGGCTGCGTTGTTGTTGCGGCAGGCGGCACAAGCGATATTCCCGTTGCGGAAGAAGCGGCACTGACGGCGGAATTTCACGGCAGCCGTGTGCTTAGGCTTTATGATGTCGGCGTTGCAGGGCTGCACCGGCTCCTTTCGCATATTGACGAAATCATGGGCGCAAGCGTCATTATCGCCGTTGCAGGCATGGAAGGTGCGCTTGCAAGTGTAATCGGCGGGCTTGCCGACTGCCCCGTTATTGCCGTGCCGACAAGTGTCGGTTACGGTGCGGCATTCGGCGGAGTTGCAGCGCTGCTTTCAATGCTCAACTCCTGCTCAAGCGGAGTATCCGTTGTGAATATCGACAACGGCTTTGGCGCAGGTTACCTTGCAAACATGATAAACCATATCGGCACCGGCAGCAATGCGCGGTGACGATTCTTTCCTTAATTATAATATGCAACCCTGAAAAAAACTGTTGAAAGGCCTTTTTACTATGAAAACACTTTACCTTGACTGCGGAATGGGTGCGGCGGGCGATATGCTTGCGGGCGCACTTTATGATCTGCTTTCAGAAGAACAACGTGCCGAGTTTAAGAATATTGCAGCTGCCTTCTCGGCCGTCGGACTGAATGTTCGCTGCGCTGCCGCCGAAAAATGCGGCATTCGCGGAATTCATTTTGCCGTTGAATACATGAACACCGATGCGGACGAATATGCCGCCTGCATACACGAACATGAACACCTTCACGAACATGAGCATTGCCATGAGCATGAGCATTGCCATGAGCATGAGCATTGCCATGAGCATGAGCACGAGCACGCGCATTGTCATGAGCACGAACATAATCACGAACATGAGCATGAGCATGAACATGAGCATGAACACGCGCATGAGCATTGCCATGAGCACGAGCACAGTCATGAACACGAGCATCACCATTCTCACAGCGGGCTGCACGAAATTGAACACATTATCCGTGCGCTGCCCGTGTCCGATGCAGTGAAGGAGCATTCCCTTGCTGTTTACAAACTGATTGCAGAAGCGGAGAGTCATGCCCACGGCGTTCCCGTTGAGCTTGTGCATTTTCACGAGGTCGGTGCGCTTGATGCCGTTGCAGATATTGTTTCCTGCTGCGCACTGATCGAAATGCTCGCACCGGAACGCATTGCCGCCTCCCCCGTTCGCACGGGCAGCGGGCATGTGCATTGTGCGCACGGGATTCTTCCCGTTCCCGCACCGGCAACAGCCTTCATTCTTCACGGCGTTCCTGTTTATGCGGGCGATATAAAAGGCGAACTCTGCACTCCGACCGGAGCGGCACTGTTAAAACATTTTGTTCATGAATTCACCGCAATGCCGTTAATGACAATACTTTCCCAAGGGTACGGCATGGGCAAACGCGACTATCCCGCCGCAAACTGCGTGCGTGCGCTTTTCGGCGAAAGTCCGAGTGAAGAATCGGCGGATGAGATCATCGAGCTTCGCTGCAACATTGACGATATGACAGGCGAAGAGATCGGGTTCGCATTTGATAAACTGCTTAACGCAGGTGCGGCGGATGTTTACACCGTTCCGACAGGAATGAAGAAGAACCGCCCCGGAATTATGCTCTGCGTGCTTTGCAATGCCGAAAAACGCAGCGAAATTATCCGCATATTGTTCAAACACACAAGCACTCTCGGCGTCCGCGAGTGCAGAATGCCGCGATACATTTTGCAGCGTGAAACGCAAACCGCCAAATTTGAGGACGGTACGATTCGCCTGAAGACCGCTCAGGGGTTCGGCGTTAAAAGGGCAAAGTTCGAATATGCCGATATTGCCGCGCTTGCCGAACGCCGCGCAATCACGCTTGCCGAGGCGGAAAGGATCGCGGAAACTGCCTTTAAGGAGTTTTCCGAATAACGAACCTTAAAATTAAAATTTGTTTCAACATCGGAGCCCGATCGGTTCGGGCTCTTTTTTGTATTACTTTGCATTCATCTTAAACATATTGTGCGTTCATCCTATCGGCTCCGTTTGACTGTTTTTTCCTGTTGAAAAAGAATTGTTAACAAATTGTTCACAATTGAGGGTTGAAATGATCTTAATTCGCTGATATAATAGTATTGCGATGAAAGCCGCACCATTGAAACGAATCCGATTCAACACATGTCCCGCATTTGCATATCGCAAATTGCGTATCATAGACTGCGTATCGCAGGCTGCGTATCGCACCCAAAGTTGGCACAGCATTCAACAAGTGCAGACTTTGGGGAAGAGAAACCCAACCGCCAACGGCACAAAACCATGACACCGCGAAAGGAGAAATAATTATGGCAAAAAGAATTGTCACAACCTTGATCGCTTTGGCGCTCGTTTTTACCGCACTGTTGCCTGTCGGTGCATTAAGTGTTGTTCCGATGAATGACACTCCGCACGAATACAGTGTTCTGCCCGGCACAGATGCTTGGATAGAAATGAGTCCCGAAGAACGCCGCACTGCAACCTATGTGGATCAAGCAGAGGCGGAAAACATGACGACACGAGCATTGCTTATAACAACGCTCGGCTATCCGTTTTTAATCGATATGTATTGTATCGGGTATTCATCGGATTGCTTTCTTCCGGGAAACACAGCCTCGGCAGCTTCAAACGGAATTAAAATCGTTGCCGAAACCTTCCCCCCGTTAAAGGAATTGCTCCAAAGAACCGATGCAGTTGCAGAAATTGACAGTCTGCTTGAAGTAATTGATGAGGACACCTTTCGAAACGGAAGGATGAAAGCTCTTGATCTCAGGCAATATATCATGTCAGCCTCAGCAGCATCACCGAACTAACTCGTTGACCCGAGTGGAAAGCCGGTAAAACAGCTTCCGCAGGATGATATCAATATGCGGGAAAACCCGTCCGAAGAGTCTTCCGCCGAAGAGCCTTATATCGTTAAGGTTTATGATGCAAACGACTGTGTTGACATTCACACGGCGGTAAACAACAAGGGCGGACTGTATGAATCGCATGCATTCCTGAAGACACACTATCTGATGAGCGACGGCACATGGCGCATCGGCGAAAGCTACGCAAAAGGCCAATGGTACGATAAACCGTATAAGTACAGGTATATCCTGTCAAGCGGCGAAGCGTCTGACGAAACTGCTATTGTGCTTTCGAACAGACCCGATCTTACGTACGTTGACGGACTTAGGTTGATTTACGGCAGCGACCTGAACTACAAGTACAGCCTCGAAGCAATCGTTGTTGCTTGGCATTTCGGCGACAAGACCGTTGCGTGGGCCGAAATGCAGGATCAGGTTCCGGCACACTGCGTGTCACTGAGCCACGGGGAACAGCAATAGACGGCTGCTCTGCCTCCGTTGCAGGTTAATGCAGCTTGATTCTGCTGCCGATGTTATGATTGATAATCCGTAACGCTTCCGTCACGGTTGGGAACTCTGTACGCAGTTCATACAAGCGGGAAATAAACAACCCCGCCGCAGGGCTTAACGGCTTTGCGGCGGGGCTGTATTATTTATGCAGGCTTGTTGTTCTTGACCGTGAATAAAATCAGAGTTCAACGCTGTTGCGGACAAGCAGCTCCCGCGCCGTGTCAACCGAATCAACCCCTGTGCGGTTCTTGACAGGTGCAAACTCCCTTGCCCTTTCAACCTCAAACACCATGCAGCCGTTAAGCAGCCGTATCATATCCAAAATCAGGGTTTCATACTTGAAGCCGTTCGGTTTTTCGGGCGTAACATGCTGCCCGTTTTCATCAAGGCATGGAATCTTTTTTTCAACAACATGCAGCGGAAGGGATTTTTCCATTATGCCGTCCAGCGCATCCACGCGGAACAGGTAGTTCAAAATAACGCCGAAATTGTAGGCGGGTTCGCCTTTTTCGTTTTTCGCATCGCGCATTTCATCCGTAAGCTCATAGTATTCAACGATTGAAGGATGTCCGTCTTCAAGGCACATAACGCCCACGCGCTCATCGGGCGCGGCTTTTTTAATGACCTTTGACCCGACTTCGCAATGCGCAAGCTTTGTTGCGCCGATGAAGAGCGGATCGGCAATGCGCTGAAGCACATTGTCAACCGCAAACACGTTCAGCCATTCTATGCCGTTTCTGCGGACAATATCAAGCATTCCGTGCTTTGCCATTGAGGAATACCAACCGCCGTTGCCGTTCGGCGAAGTTGCAAGACGGTATTTTTCTTCGAGATAAACCTTGCCGTTGTAATCCGCCGCGGGTGCCGTCTCCTGAGTGAAAAAATGCACGAATTCCGCCGCATAGCCGAAATAATTATGTTCTGCAAAAAACGCACGCGTTGCTGCGTCGTTTTTGTCGCTGGTCATGATGAAAAGGTGAACAAAACTGCCGACTCTTTCCGTAACATTCAGAAGATTGTTTATAAGGCACTCAAAAATATAAAGTTCACGCTTGATTCCGATATTGAACGCACCCTTCGGAGCATCCGAACCGAGCCGTGTGCCCATGCCGCCCGCAAGCAGCACCGCGCCGACATGCCCCGCACGCAGCTCCGCCATGCCCGCATCAAAGAATTCATCTCCGCGAGTGCGTATTTCCGCAAGCTCCGTAACACCGATCGGAGTGATTCTGCCGCGTTTTTCAGGCTGTTTATTCGTGCTGACAACGGAAAAATCGATCTGCTCGATTTGATTGAGCAATGCGGCGCGCTGCGCTTCATCAAGCTCATCATAATATTTAAGCAGGTGCTGCTGCCCGAAATTTGCAAGTTTTGCATATGCCTCCGCATATCCGTATACATTTTTGCCGTTTGGAATGCTCATGTTTTTCTTCCTCCCTTTTGTAATTGATTTGCGATTGATTCAATAACCGGCGGAAAAAGCCGCATAATGCCCGCCGCCGCACATCTTATTCGACGGGCGACGGCGGTTTGTTCGTTTGTTGATTTAATTATTTCTTTTTGGGCAGACTGTGACAGCAAAGACCTTCCCAATCATGCGCCGCTTCCGCAATAACCTCGCTGACGGTGGGATGCGGATGAATGGTTTCGGCAATTGTTTCAACCGAAGCGCCGACTTTAAGCGCAAGAGCAAGCTCCGCTATCATATCCGTTGCGCGGGGACCCATGAGCTGTGCGCCGATGAGATTTCCGTCCGCATCGGAAATCAGCTTTGCAATGCCGAGAGCTTCGCCCATTATCATTGCTCTGCCGTTGCCTGCAACATTGAAGCTGCCGATTTTGTATTCAATGCCCTGCTGCTTTGCTTTTTCTTCGCCGATGCCGACAAATGCAATTTCGGGAGCTGTATAAATGCAGGAAGGAACAACCGAATAATCCATCTTTACACTCTTCTGCCCGCATGCATTCGCCGCAGCTGCAAGGCCCTGTGCGCTTGCAACATGCGCAAGCTGAATCTTGCCGGTTATATCGCCGATCGCATAGATGTTTTCGATATTTGTGCGGCAGTAATCGTCGATGTTCACAAACGCGCGGTTCATTTCGATTCCGACATTTTCAAGCCCGATGTTTGCCGTCATTGCGCGGCGGCCGACGGCAACAACGCAGCAGCCTCCCTCGGCTGTTTTTTCGGCTCCGTTGAGTTCGTACGTTACGGTGACTCTTTCGCCGCCGTTAATGCCTGTTACCTTGGCATTGTTGATAACAGTAACTTTTTTGCGTTTGAGTACCCTTGTTGAAAGCATTTTAACGATGTCGGCATCCACGCCCGGAAGTATGCTCGGCATCATTTCGATAACGGTTACGGGCTTTCCGAGAGAGGCAAACAACGTTGCAAACTCTATGCCGATAACACCGCCGCCGATAATAACAAAGCTGTCCGGAAGCTCTGTCATTGAAAGCACTTCGTCGGAAGTTATGACATTTTCGCCGTCAATACCGGGAATCGGGGGACGCGCAGGCGCACTTCCCGTTGCAAGAATCAGCTTGTCGAACGTGATTTTTTCGCCGTCAACATCGAGAGTGTGCTCGTCAACAAGCTTTCCGAAGCCGTTTATGACCTTCACTCCGTGCGCTTTTTCAAGCCCCGCAATGCCCTTGCGCAGGCCTGCAACAACAGAATCTTTGTATTCGGCAAGCTTTGCAAAATCAAACCCGACCTCACCGGTTGTTACACCGCAGGACGCAGCATTCAGCGCCGACTGATAAACTTCCGCACCGTGAAGCAGTGCTTTTGTGGGAATGCAGCCGCGGTTCAAACATGTTCCGCCCAGATCGCGCGCCTCAACAAGCGCCGTGTTTTTGCCGTATTGTGCGCAGCGTATAGCCGCTTCATAACCGCCCGGGCCCGCGCCCAGAACAACGATATCATAATTGTATTCGCTCATTATTTAAATTCCTTATCCTTTTTGGCGGCGTACCGCCGTGTTTATCCAAAGTATACCACAAACGGAAAGATTTTTCAATCCTGCCGTGACTTTTGACGCAGTCTGTTTTTTAAAGCAGCATCACTTTTCACTTGCCGAAAGCCGCGATTTGTGCTATATTATAGCGGGTTGACACGGCATTATGCGCCGGTTTGCGGCCGATGCGGTGACCCGGGAACGGAGTTTGGCAGCATGAACACGGAATTTTTCAATGCAGCAACACAAAAAGAGAACGGAACAAACGTGTGCGGGCGAATCATTCGCGCGGGCGGGCTTGTTGCGTTTCCGACCGAAACCGTATACGGACTCGGTGCAAACGGGCTTGACGGCTGTGCGGTGGAAAAGATTTTTGCTGCAAAGGGACGCCCCGGAGACAACCCGCTCATTCTTCATATTGCAAAAAAAAGCGACCTCAAACAGCTTTGGAAACATGTTCCGGACAAGGCGCGGCAGCTTGCGGATGCATTCTGGCCGGGTCCGCTCACCATGGTCTATCTCAAAAGCGACATTGTCCCTCCGCAGGTCACGGCGGGGCTTTCCACCGTTGCGGTGCGTATGCCGGAGCATAAAACCGCACTTGCGCTGATTCGTGCAGCCGGCGTTCCGATTGCGGCACCGAGTGCAAACCTTTCCGGAAAACCGAGCCCGACCTGCGCTCAGCATGTTCTGGATGACCTTGACGGATGCATTGATGCAATTATTGACGGCGGGGATTGCAGAGTCGGCGTTGAATCCACGGTGCTTTCCCTTGTCGGCACACCGACGGTGCTTCGCCCCGGCGGAGTCACAAGAGAGATGCTTGAAAGCGTCATCGGGCATGTTGATATTGCTCATGCGGTGCTCAACCCGTTAAAAAACGGAGAAACCGCCGCTTCACCCGGCATGAAATACAAGCATTACTCGCCCGAATGCGATGTTGTCATCGCTGACGGCGGCAATGACTGCAAAAAAACCGCCTCCATCGCCTGCCGTGAATACACCCGCGCAGAGCTTTCGGGCAAAAAATGCATCATACTCGCAACGGAACAAACCAAATCCCGCTATTCGGGAAAGCGGCATGTCGTTATCGGCGACAGGACTCAACCGCAGACGCTGTGCGCCGCCCTTTTTCGTGAACTTCGAAACGAATCGTGCGGCATGGATTTGATAATTGCGGAAAGTGTCCCCGCCGAGGCTCAGGGGCTTGCATACATGAATCGTCTGCTCCGCGCCGCCGGGTTTACGGTTATTTCCGAATGACCGCTGCGATATGCCGACGACTTTTCGGCTGCGTTCGAAGCCGTTTGGATGCCGTCGGTGTTTACGGAATTTATTCTTGCTCAATCACAAAAATTTTTAATATTTTTTTAAAGACTTTACGGAAAGGATTTCCCGCGCACCGCACGGGACAATAAAAAAATGAAAATTGCAATTGCATCCGACCACGGCGGATACGCACTCAAGAACGAGCTTTTACCCTATATTACCGAACTTGGTCACGAATTCAGGGATTTCGGCTGCTGCTCAACCGACAGTATGGATTATCCCGACATCGCATTTCCCGCCGCAGAAGCTGTTGCCTCCGGCGAGTTTGACCGCGGAATCCTCATCTGCGGCACCGGCATCGGTGTTTCTATCTGTGCAAACAAGGTTCGCGGCATTCGCTGCGCACTCTGCGGAGATGTTCTTTCCGCGGAACTGACCCGTCAGCATAATGATTCCAACATGCTTGCAATGGGCGGAAGGATCATCGGCATTGAAACCGCAAAGGCGATCGTCAAAACATGGCTCTGCACCGAATTTGCCGGCGGCAGGCACGAACGCCGCATCGGCAAAATTTCCGATTACGAATGCAGATAAAAGCTTCCTGCTTGATTTCAACTTATTTAATAAATAATTTTACAAAGGGGTATTAACAATGAAAAACTACATGGAAAACGTTGTCGTTATCGACCATCCTCTCGTTCAGCACAAGCTCACCCTCATGAGGGACAAAAACACCGGCACAAAGGATTTCCGTATGCTGCTCAACGAGCTGTCCACGCTCATGGCATATGAAGTCACCCGTGACCTTCCCATGGAGGAAGTTGACATTGAAACTCCCGTTGCATCAATGCGCGCAAGAGTGCTTGCAGGACGCAAACTCGGCATCGTTCCCATTCTCCGCGCCGGTCTCGGCATGGCAGAGGGCGTCATGGAGCTGATTCCCGCTGCAAAAGTCGGGCATATCGGACTTTATCGCGACCCTGAGACGCTCAAGCCTGTCAGCTATTACTGCAAGCTGCCCGGTGATACCTCCGAGCGCGATATGATCGTTGTTGACCCCATGCTTGCAACCGGCGGCTCCGCTGCCGAGGGTATTCGCATCGTCAAGGAAGCAGGCTGCAAAACCGTTCGCCTGATGTGCCTTGTTGCCGCTCCCGAGGGCATTGCAATGCTGCATGAGCTGCACCCCGATGTTGTCATCTACACCGCCGCGGTTGACAGCCACCTCAACGATCACGGCTATATCGTTCCCGGTCTCGGCGATGCCGGCGACAGGATTTTCGGAACGAAATAAACATATTTAAAAACCATCAATAGTTATTAATTGGCTGATGTATAATTTTAAAATGCATCAGCCAAGTTAAGGTTTGCGAATGCCTATGAATCAAATTTAATTTTGTTTTTGACAATAGAAGGATTTCTTGAATGAAATTATCCAAAATGAATAGGAAATATAAATTATTTTTTTACAATTTCATTAAAAATGATGGGTTATATTGTCTTATTGCATTATTCGTTTTAGCTGTTATATATTTTTATGTGCTGTTATTCGGCAAGTCTAAAATTGAATTATTTGACTGGACAATATTTTTCTCACTTATTGCTACGGGCATTCTCAATTGGTTTGCTATTGTTTTAAAGAAAAAATTATTGAATTCATTAGAGGACGGTGCAAAATTATGTGAAAATTATGATTTGTTACTAAATCAATATGTTTCCACAGACGATGAACAAGGTGTTTTTTTAACTTATAACAATTCGAAAGCGTCTTCCTCAAATTTAAAGAAAATAGCAAAGTTAAAAAGTGTTAAGCAAAAAAATAATATTGTATTTCCGATTATTATATGTGCAAAGTTGAATAAAGTATCCATTAGCTCCATTATTATTCGTGACAGAGCAAGCACAATATACGAGCCTCCAGAAATTATTACCAAATATTACGGTGAATTGTTGTCTGCTCATGAAACTTCATCTATATACAATCAGCTCTGCATCAGAGTTGATGACTGGCATATGGATAATAACGTTTTTACACTGCATACAAGCAGGACTACTTATTTTCATTCAATGGTAACTAACCGCGCAATGGATTATCAATTCAACAGACTATCAGTTAGAAGCCTGTTCGAGTATGGCCCCTTTATAAGTACGCTTTCCGAATCCAAGCTTTCAAACCATTTGGGATTTAATGGTTTTATTTCTTCCAGCGATTCATTTATCATACTTATTCTCAGAAGAAAAAAGTTATCCATAGGAAAAAACACTTGGGGTTGCAGTGTCAATGCTTCAGTAAAAGCCAAGTATGCTCTTGGCAAGAATAAAGAGCTGACAACCAGTGGACTGATAGATTGCATTAATATGGAGATACAAGATGAATTAAAAATTCCAGTGCAATGCGTTTCTGATATTCAATTCATTTCAGCTTACCGTGATATTGTTGAAGGCGGGAAACCTCAGCTCCTTTTCTATGCAAAAGCAAAAGATTCGCTTAGTGAAATTATTTCACGTTTTCAATTATCCTCTAAAAAGTCTGCGATGCAGAATGCAATCTGGCCTCTTGAAGATGGAAAGGTACTGCTCAGTATAAGTGAAGATGAGTTACTTCAAGGTAAAATGGCTCTTTTCCCTTCGATGATGGTACGCAACGGTAGAATCTACAAAATGTTGCCGACGGTTTCCGGTTCGTTAGCCATGCTCATAGATTTTTTGCATAAAAACTCTGCATCGGCTTAAACAAACCAAACGGGACTGCTGCATTCACCGCAGCGGCCCCGTTATTTTTTTATCAAAACAGCTTAACCCGTTCTGTTCAATTATCGGTTGAAGTATCGATTGATTCCGACCGATATGCGGATAGTGTTCACTCTTCGTCAGGCTCTTCGATGCGCTTAATATCGGCACCGAGGGCGCGGAGCTTATATTCAAGTTTTTCGTATCCCCTGTCGATATAATAGATGTTTCGCACACGGGCAGTTCCTTCCGCCATCAGAGCCGCAACTATCATTGCCGCGCCCGCACGCAGGTCGGAAGCATAGATATCGGTGCCGTAGAGCTTATCAACGCCGATCACGGTTGCGGTTCTGCCGTTCACGATTATGTTCGCACCCATGCGGTTGAGCTCGCGAACATGGTTAAACCTGTCCTCAAACAGATTCTCCGTGATGAAGCTGTTGCCCTGTGCAACCGCCAGCAATGCGGTCATCGGCTGCTGCAAATCCGTCGGAAAACCGGGATACGGCAGAGTTTTGATATTCACCGCACGCGGGCGGGAGTTTGAAATAATCTGCATGTAAAAATCATTGCCGTTATCCCCTTCAATGACCTCCACTCCGCATTCCATAAGCTTTGCGGAAATTGCTTCAAGGTGCGCAGGTATGACGTTGTTAATCACAACATTTCCCTGTGTTGCGGCAGCGGCAATCATGAAAGTCCCCGCTTCGATTTGGTCGGGTATTATCGCATAGGTGCAGCCGTGCAGCGCATCGCAGCCCGTTATGCGGATAACATTCGTTCCCGCACCGCGAATGTTTGCTCCCATGGTATTGAGAAAATTTGCCACGTCAACAACATGGGGTTCGCGTGCAGCGTTGTTTATCACGGTTTTGCCCTCTGCACGACATGCGGCAAGCATAATGTTTATCGTTGCACCGACGCTTGCCATATCAAGATAAATCTCCGCACCGCGAAGCTTGTCGGCCGAGGCGGTAACTATGCCGAAGCGATCCTGCACATTTGCTCCGAGAGCGCGCATTCCGTTGATATGATAATCCATGGGACGCTGCCCTATCGCACACCCTCCCGGCTGAGCAATTTCGGCACGGCGGAATTTTCCGAGCAGCGCACCGAGCATGTAATACGACGCACGCAGCTTGGCTGCCATTTCGTTTGTTACGCTGTGGGACTTTATTGTTCGCGGATCGATAACAACAACGCCCGGAGCGGGGCGCGTAATCGCTGCACCCATTGAACTCAAAATCTCCGTGATTCGATTAACATCCTCTATATCGGGCAGGTTTTCGATTCTGCAAGGTTCATCTGCCATTATCGATGCACATATTATCGGCAGTGCAGCGTTCTTTGCGCCGCTCACGGTCACGCTGCCGCGAAGCGGGATTCCGCCGCGAATTTCAAAAAAAGCCATATAAACTCCGTATTATATAAATTTAATAATTTAAACAGTAATTCTATTTTGCAACCCGCGAAATAACGCTCCCTTTCCGGATTCGGAAAAAGGAACAAACGCACAGCTGCATCCGAAACGCAAACCGAGTTTGTTTTGCATATTCCCGGAGGCAGTTTATTCTTCAATGCGGAATTGCAGTCACATTTTGATTTTAACACAGGCGGCAGAGTTTGGCAACCCGCATAAAAGCAAAATTTGTTCTGTCAACGGTTCAAAACACTGTTTCCGCATTGAAAAAGCATGGTCACATGCTGTTCATTCACTGCATAAGCCCGCTTATATAGGCTTTCGGGTCGCACGGAACCCCGTTTGCATAAATGCCGAAATGTATTCCGTCCGCACCCGCCGTGCCGATTATGTCGCCCGCTGCAACGGTTGTTCCGACGGAAACATGCGCCTTTTCAAGCCCTGCATAAACGGTTGCAAAACCGTTTTCGTGACGAACATACACGGTCAAACCCATGCTGCCGCGCTCAAGCACCGCAACAACGGTTCCTGCTGCCGCGGCCTTGCAGTTTTCGCCTCTGTTCGCCGCAAAATCCACGCCCTCATGCATACTGCCGTTGAGCAGTCCGAAAAAGCGCACAACAGCAGCATCAACGGGTCTTGCAAATGCAATACCCGAAGCAGGGTATTTACCCGTTGTTATTCCGTTTGCTGCCGGGCACGGTCTTGTTCCGATGATAACGGTTTCTTTCAGCGGCAGTTCAAGATACTCGCTCTCAAGCATTCGGCTGCTTTGAAGCGTGCCGTTAATATAAATGTATTCATAAGCACTCATTTTTTTGCCGTTCCGTCCGTATTCGGCAACAAAGCGGGTCCCGCAGTAAAAATCGCTGCTGCTAACCGTCGATACCTCATACGGAATCGTTATAAATTCATGCTCAATAAGCCTGCTTTGAACCCTTAGCGGCGTGCTGCTGCCTGTCAGAAACGCAAATGCCTCATCATAGGGCATGACCGCCGCATTTTCGTCCGCCTCAGCAAAACCGATTTCATTCAAAAACGATGTGACCGCTCCGCTTTTGTTCACAAAACCATCGAAATATGTACGCACGGCTTCAATAAGCTCCTCCGCCGCGCTGCCGCTTGCAAGCGTTGCGATCGGGCTGCCGTCCGCAATGACGGTCGTTTTAACGTGCGCCAAAGTTTCACCCTGCGGGAACGGCGTATCCGAAACCTCTTCTGTCGGTTCAACGGTAAAGCCGCGATTTTCTCCGCCGTCGTTCTCATCAAACGTCGCGGCGTTTTCCTGCCCTGCATCCGTAGTATCATCCGTCGCAGGCACGGAAGCACTGCCGTACCGCTCCGCCCCCGTTCTGCCGAGCAATATCAAAGCAACAGCGGCGACATCAGCAAGCACCTCGCATATTATGAAAGAAATAACGCTGTGTTTCCTGTATGCTTCGTTGTTTTTTTCTTTACCTTGCATGTCCGAAGCATTCGATGCATTGAAGTTTATTTTCCCCCCATTGACATCCGCACCGGACTCCTCATTGACATCCGCACCGGACTCCTCATTGCCGTCCGCACCGGACTCCTCATTGCCGTCCGCACCGGACAGGCGGAACCTTTCGGAAGCAGCCTTTTTAAGTTTTCTTGGTTTATTCCTTGCCATGCTGATATTATAAACCCCGAGTGCGCGGACAGCAATGCTGATTTTTTAATAATTTGTGACAAATTTCACGTTTTTTTGCAGACTGACGCAAACTCGGCGGATTGCGGAAGCCCTCCTGCGCGAAAGACGGATACACCGCCGCGACCCCGCCTTTTTCTTTCGTCCCGAAGTGACGAAATTACTTAAAAAGTGTTGCAAATTTTTATGTTGTTTGTTATAATAGCAGTGATACCGGCAATGAAGGACAACACTCCTCGTCGGGCGGCGTCCCGGCTTGTTTTTTATTTGCACTATCGGGCGTAAACTTTATTCAATCTACGGATCGCAGCATTTTGCCTGCGGCTGCCTATTGGTCTTTGTTTATGTAAAAATCGCATATGAAATTTATTTTTTACGCGTTCGATACCGTGTGGTTATTTTGTTGCACTGCCCTTTCGGCAGGTTTGTTGTTTTCGTTCTGTCGGTTTAAGGGAGTTTTGATTTCGAGATTTTTCCCGCAGAGTGAATCATTCAAAGCATTCCCGCACTATGTAAGCGCATATTTTGCTTTGCGCAAAGGAGGGTTTATTTGCTCAACATTTTCAGGTCGCTTGCCCGTTCAAAACGGGCAATGGTATTCGTTGATTACGAATACTGGTTTTATTCGTACAAAAACAAATATAATCTTCGTCCCGATACAGCCGCATGGCGTGCCGAGCTTGAAAAGCAGTTCGACATTGAAGATATTATGATTTTTGCCGATTTTTCATCCCCCGGCATCGGTGAGGAGCTTGCAAAGCTGCGCAACATCACCAACACCATTATCGAAACCGGCACGGCAACGCAGTATCGCAAAAAAGATATGACGGATTTTGTTATGCTTGATTATATTTATCAGAACGTAACATCCAGAAACGATGTCGGCACCTATATTATCTTCACCGGAGACGGTCATTTTCAGTCCGTTGTCAAATATCTTGTGCAGAAAAGGCACAAAAAAGTTGTTGTTTACGGTGTGACGGACACGTTCAGCAAACGGCTTCAGGGTGTTGCAAGCGACATTCGCCTGCTTCCCGATGAGGAGGAGCTTAACAACTCCTATATGCGCATGATAGTCAGCAACCTTGCGCACGTTGAAACAAAAGCCAATATCATTCCGACGTTTTGGGGTACCATTGAAGCGGTGTCAAAGCGAAACAATGTTCCCGACGACAGGGTAAAAGCCACACTTTTGCGCATGATGGCAAACGGATACGTTTTCCAAAAAGATTTTTCAATCAATTCAAGCAAGCAGGTGCGCATCGTTGCCGCCGATTGGAAAAAAATCAAAGCAGCCGGCCTTTACGACGAAGGCTGAAAACAACCGGCTGAAAATTAAACCCGCAGGAGCCGCTTCCGCCGAATTTGCGCAGCGGCTCCTTTATTTATTCAAACTATCGTCGGTTTATTGCTTATTTCGTTTTTTTTGCTTCACCAAAGTTGTGTATTGCAGCGGAGAGAGTTCTTCCGCCGCTTCAAGTTCAGCACTGTTTTGCGGAGCGGTCGGCATCATGCCCGTTGTTTCGTTTGCCGAAGCTGTTGCATTCCCCGCATCAATACCCAAATTCTGTCCGCAGAAATCAGCATCCTGCATTTCAGGCATTTTCCGTTCGGAATTGTTCTTATCATTTTTCATCTCTTTTTTCATCGGATTCACCTCTTTTTTGTTTGCTGCCGAATAAACATTGTTTTTCCGAAAAAACATTGAGTTTGCACAATTTTTTTCGAATCCAACGGTTCGACTCGGCGCGTTTTCGTCCTTCCGTATGTATTGTTTGTGTAAAATATTGAAAAAATTCTTGATAAATACTTGAAATTTCGGGAAGAATTATGTATAATACGTTGTTGTACCAAGTGTGTATAAAAAAGAAAACACGGAGGATTCATTATGTCCCACAAATATGTGTACCTCTTCAATGAGGGCAACGCAACCATGAGGAACCTTCTGGGCGGCAAAGGTGCCAACCTTGCCGAAATGACCGGCCTCGGTCTGCCCGTTCCTTATGGCTTCACAGTTTCAACCGAAGCCTGCACCCGTTACTATGAGGACGGCCGCACAATCTCCGATGACATCATCGAGCAGATAAAAGCAGCTCTTGCCGTTACCGAAGAAAAGGCGGGCAAAAAATTCGGCAGCACCGAAAACCCCTTCCTCGTTTCCGTTCGTTCCGGCGCACGTGCAAGCATGCCCGGCATGATGGACACGATCCTCAACCTCGGTCTGAACGACGAAACCGTTGTTGCTCTTGCAAACCTGACCGGCAACGAGCGTTTTGCATATGACAGCTATCGCCGTTTCATTCAGATGTTCTCCGACGTCGTTATGGAAGTTGAAAAAGCAAAGTTCGACGTGATTTTCGACGGCGCAAAGAAAAAATACAATTGCGAACTTGACACTGACCTTACTGCCGACAACCTTAAGGAAATCGTTGAAGCATACAAAGCCATGTTTAAACAGGTCAAGGGATTTGACTTCCCGCAGGAACCCATGACTCAGCTTCTCGAAGCTGTCAAGGCAGTTTTCCGCAGCTGGGATAACCCCCGCGCAATTATCTACCGCCGCATGAACGATATCCCCTCCGATTGGGGCACCGCGGTCAACGTTCAGAGCATGGTATTCGGCAACATGGGCAACGACAGCGGTACCGGTGTTGCATTCACCCGCAACCCCTCCACCGGCGAAAAGAAACTCTACGGCGAGTATCTCATGAACGCACAGGGCGAGGACGTTGTTGCAGGCATCCGCACTCCCGAACCCATCGACCACCTCAGGCAGACCAACGAAGCCGTTTACAACGAATTCGTAAGAACGGCCGAAACTCTTGAAAAACACTATCGCGACATGCAGGATATGGAGTTCACTATTGAACGCGGCAAGCTCTTCATGCTCCAGACCCGCAACGGCAAGCGCACCGCAGCGGCAGCTCTTCAGATCGCTGTTGACCTTGTGAACGAAGGCATGCGCACCCGCGAAGAAGCGATTGCAATGATCGACCCCAAGAGCCTTGACGCTCTGCTTCATCCCACCTTTGACGCCGCCGCACTTAAGGCAGCAAAGGCAATGGCAACCGGTCTTGCCGCATCCCCCGGTGCAGCATGCGGCATGGTCTACTTCTCGGCAGACGATGCAAAGCGCGCAAGCGAAGCGGGCCACAAGGTTATCCTTGCCCGCAAAGAAACCAGCCCCGAGGACATCGAGGGCATGACCGCTTCCGAGGGCATCCTCACCGCTTTCGGCGGCATGACCAGCCACGCTGCGGTTGTTGCAAGACAGCTCGGCACCTGCTGCGTCTCCGGCTGCAAGGAAATCGTTATCGACGAACCCGCAAAGACGCTCACCTTCACCGACGGCACCGTTCTTCACGAAGGCGACTGGATGAGTCTTGACGGCTCAACCGGCAAAGTTTACGCCGAAGCGATTCGCACCGTCCCCGCCGAACTTTCCGGCAATTTCGCAACCATTATGGAATGGGCGGATGCAATTCGCACCCTTAAGATCCGCACCAATGCGGACTCCCCCGCACAGGCTGAAATGGCAGTCAAGTTCGGCGCAGAGGGCATCGGTCTCTGCCGCACCGAGCATATGTTCTTTGACGAAGCACGAATCCCCGCAATGCGCGAGATGATCGTTTCAAAGAATGCGGATGAGCGCAAGGCTGCTCTTGCAAAAATTCTGCCCATGCAGCGTGAAGACTTCAAGGGCATCTACAAGGCAATGCAGGGTCGTCCCGTTACGATTCGCTTCCTGGATCCGCCCCTCCATGAGTTCCTTCCCACCAAGGATGAGGAGATCGCCGCTCTTGCAAGCAACATGGGCATCACCTTTGATGAGCTCAAAAAGACCGTTGTCAGCCTGCACGAGAGCAACCCCATGATGGGCCACCGCGGCTGCCGTCTGTCCGTTACTTACCCCGAAATTGCGGAAATGCAGACCCGTGCCGTTATTGAAGCTGCAATCGAGGTTCGTCAGGAAACCGGGCTTGAAATCATCCCCGAAATCATGATTCCCCTTGTCGGCGAAACCCGTGAGCTTGCATATGTTAAGAGCTTCGTTGTTGAAACCGCAAAGAAGGTCATGGAAGAAAAGGGCATGGAAATCCCCTACCTTGTCGGCACCATGATCGAAATCCCCCGCGCCGCTCTCACTGCGGACGAAGTTGCAACCGAGGCGGAATTCTTCAGTTTCGGCACCAACGACCTTACCCAGATGACTTTCGGCTTCAGCCGCGACGATGCCGGGAAGTTCCTTGATGACTATTATAAGAAGAAAATCTTCGAGAGCGATCCCTTTGCACGCGTTGATCAAAACGGCGTAGGCAAACTCGTCAAGATGGCTGTTGAACTCGGCAAGCAGACCCGTCCCAACATAAAGCTGGGCGTTTGCGGCGAACACGGCGGTGATCCCTCCAGCATCGAGTTCTTCCACAAAGTCGGTCTTCAGTATGTTTCCTGTTCACCCTTCCGCGTACCCATTGCAAGGCTTGCGGCAGCACAGGCAGCTATCAAAAGTAGGTAGGAGTTCTCTTTCCTTTGAATTACCGCTTGGTTTCAAG
>ERZ839823.143-NODE-143-length-116815-cov-27.271548_pt1 | contig 116815 bp, 109 predicted proteins | sample MGYA00519862_ERZ839823 | MGnify/ENA primary metagenome ERZ839823 (study PRJEB31850, sample SAMEA3708853) | human gut metagenome | biome: human gut; feature: human-associated habitat; material: faeces | place: China | collected 2014 ...
CTTGCATGTCTTATGTGCGCCGCCAGCGTTTATCCTGAGCCAGGATCAAACTCTCATATTTATGGTATTTATATTTAATGTTTTCAACATTTTATAAATCTAAATCTTTAAGTTTTAAAGCTCATTAAATTTGTTTTTTATGGTAGTACAAATTAACTACCGCTATTGGTCTTTTTTCAAAGGTTTATTGTTTACTTTTCAATGTGCTCTTGTTCTTTAGCTTTCGCCGTGGAACGTTTCATATTGTACCATCTTTATTTTGTTTTGTCAACAGTTTTTTTAATTTTTTTCAAATTATTTTTTATACTGTTTTTTAGGATAAAAAAGTGTAAAATAAAAAACTAGTAATGCTTAATTTTGTTGTAATTTGGAGTGTTTTTATTACTAATTTATTTAATATTTTTATCCGTTGTTCGGCACTTCAAATATAATACCACAGACCTTTTTTAATGTCAACACCTTTTTTAAATTTTTTCAATTTTTTTCTTGAGTATTTTTAAATATCCTTTTTTTCATTTTACTCTTCACATATTCTACCGCAATATTAAATATTTCATTATATCTTTCCATTGTTTTTGCATCATTAAATTTATGCCTTTTATATATCTTTTCTATATAATTGTTTTCATCTATTATTTGTAAACTATATTTATAATTGAAATCGTATACATATGCAAAATGGCACACCAATCCATCTGCTGCACTCCTTCTATTTTTGTAATTCATTCTTTTGTCTTCTTTAAATTCTCTGTATATCTCGTCACTTATTATGTCGTTTGATAAATCTTTGCTTTCCCATACCGCTTCTTTCGAATATATTGTTAAAGAATAATATATGTCTATCTTATCTGCATCTCTTATTATTTTACTATGTAATAACTGTCTTTCAGTCAATCCTGTTTCTATTGCTGGTCTGTTATGGTTTAATATTGCTATTTTTATTATTTCATCATACTGTTTATCCTCTATAAATTCACGTATTAATCCATCTTCAAACAATATTTTTACACCAATTTCTGCATGGTTTACGCTTTTTCCATCATTAAATGTATGGTATAGTCTTACTTGTTCAAACCTTCCTATATCATGTAATAATCCTATTAGCCATGCAAGATCTATATCTTCTTTTGATAGGTTTAAATTTTCGGCTATATCATTTGCATTTTTTGCAACTCTTTTTATGTGTTCTATCTTTAATTTTATTTTTTCATCTTCTGTATTATATTTACTAACATATGTATTAAATGTTTTTAATGCTTTTTCTCTATCAATCATTTTTCATCAGCCTTTTTTCTAAATTTACTACCCTTAATTTCTTAAGGGTAGCATTTCTTTGATACATTAATCACAATATTTTCTTGGTTTCTTGCAACATATTATTAGAATTATCGTTAATACTAACAATAGCCCTAATACAACTGCTAAAACTATTATTGCACTAATTGCTTCTAATATAGTTCCAACCATTTCAGCTCCTACTATTATTCCTATTACAACACCTAGCGCAACGGCAAGTATTGTAGCAATTAATCCGAAGCAATTTTTCTTTTCTTTCTTCTTTGTATCACAACAGCAATTATAATCATGTGGCTCCATAAAAGTCACCTCCATACAACATCTTTTTTGTTTGATGTTATACTATATTGTATGCTGTTTTCTATTTTTTGACACAATTAGTCATTTTTCACTTATTCTTATGTTTAAATAATTTATTCTATCTAGTATTTTTCAATCTCACTTTATGCCCATTTATTTCATTCTTTGTTTTACCGCTTCATACATTACTATTCCAGCTGAAACTGATGCATTTAAAGATGTGATTTTTCCTTTCATAGGAATTTTTATTAAAAAATCACAATTTTCCTTTACGAGTCTGCTCATTCCGAAGCCTTCGCTTCCAATTACAATTGCAACATTTCCTGTCAAATCTTCATCATAGTACATTTTTTCTGTTTCCATATCTGTACCATAAATCCATACATTATTTTCTTTTAGATATTTTATAGTTTCATTTATATTGTTTACTCGCGCAACTTTCATAAAACTTGTTGCTCCAGCAGATGTTTTTACAACCGTGCTATTTACAGCCGCAGCTCTTCTCTTTGGTATGATTATTCCATGGACACCTGCTGTTTCTGCAGTTCTTATAATCGAACCCAAATTATGTGGGTCTTCTATTCCGTCTAATATTAATATGAAAGCTTTCTCATTTTTAGATTTTGCTTCATTTAAAATATCTTCTACTTCACAGTAATCAAATGGTGGAACTATTGCAATTACACCTTGTGCATTTTCTGTCTGGGCCATTTGATTTATCTTTTCTCTTTCGACTTCTACTGTTACAATTTTTCTTTCTTTAGCTTTTGCTATTATCTTTGTAATAGAACCATGTTTCTCGCCTTTAGTAATATAAATTTTGTTTATATCTTTTCCACTCTCCAATAATTCTAAAACTGCATTTCTTCCTTCAATTTGATCATCAAATTCTTTTTGTTCGTTTTCTTTTGAAAATTTATTATTTCTAAAATTCTTACTCATTTATAATATCCTCTCTTCGCCCAATGGGGACACCCTTTTTGAGCAAAATAATTGTCCCTATTTGACGATTATTTTTCATCATCTAATTTTAATACTGACAAGAATGCTTCTTGTGGTATTTCTACGTTTCCGATTTCACGCATCTTTTTCTTTCCACGTTTTTGCTTTTCTAGTAGTTTTTTCTTTCTTGTTACATCTCCACCATAGCATTTTGCTAAAACATCTTTTCTCATTGCAGATATTGTTTCTCTTGCAATTATTTTTCCTCCAATTGCTGCTTGTAATGGTATTGTGAATAATTGCCTTGGTATTACTTCTTTTAGCTTTTCTATCATCTTTTTGCCTCTCTCATAGGCAGAGTCTTTATGTACTATGAATGATAAGGCATCTACATTTTCGCCATTTACTAGTATGTCTAGTTTTACTAGTGTTGATGTTCTATATTCTTTTATTTCATAGTCAAATGATGCATACCCTTTTGTTTTTGATTTTAATTTATCAAAAAAGTCATATATTATCTCGTTTAGAGGTAACTCGTATATTAATGTTACTCTTGTCGTGTCTAGATATTTCATGTCTATATAGATTCCACGTCTGTTTTGGCATATTTCCATTATGTTTCCTACAAATTCTTTTGGTGTTAGTATTTCCGCTTGTACAAATGGTTCTTCTATTCTTGAAATTTCGTCTGCTGGTGGCAAATCTGCTGGATTGTAGATTTCTACCATCGTTCCATCTGTTTTATATACTTTATAGATTACAGATGGAGATGTTGTGATTAGACTTAAATCAAATTCTCTATCTAATCTTTCTTCTATTATTTCCAAATGTAATAATCCTAAGAATCCACATCTAAAGCCAAAGCCTAAGGCTGCAGATGTCTCTGGTTCATATTCTAAGGCCGCATCATTTAGTTGTAATTTTTCAAGGGCAACTTTCAAGTTTTCGTAATCACTTCCGTCGACTGGATATAGTCCACAATATACCATTGGATTTACTTTTTTGTATCCAGGAAGTGGCTTTTCTGCTGGTCTATCATCTACCGTAATTGTATCTCCAACACGTATATCTGATAAGCTCTTTATGCTTGCAGCAATGTATCCAACTTCTCCTGCTGTTAAGCTTTCGGCTGGTGAATATGAGCCAGGTTCAAAATATCCTACTTCTGTTACTGTAAATGTTTTGCCAGATGCCATTAATCTTATCTTGTCTCCAACTTTTACAGTGCCGTTTTTTATTCTGCAATATGCAATAGCACCTTGGTAGTTATCATAAATAGAATCAAATATCAAGGCTTGCAATGGCGCATTTTCATCTCCTGTTGGAGCCGGAATATCTGTAACAATTCTTTCTAGCACTTCGTCTACATTTAATCCTGTTTTTGCAGAAATGCAAGGTGCATCTTGTGCGGGTATTCCAATTATATCTTCAATCTCATTTTTTACTTCGTCAGGTCTTGCATTTGGCAAGTCGACTTTATTTATAACTGGAAGTATTTCCAGATTATTATCTAAGGCTAAATAAACATTTGCTAAAGTCTGTGCTTCTACGCCTTGGCTTGCATCTACTACCAATATTGCACCATCACATGCTGCTAAGCTTCTAGAAACTTCGTAATTAAAATCCACATGTCCTGGGGTATCTATTAAATTAAGTTCATATGTATGACCGTCTTTTGCTTTATATTTCATTCTAACAGCCTGAGACTTTATCGTAATTCCACGTTCTCTCTCGATATCCATATTATCTAAAACTTGTTCTTCCATCTCTCTTTTTGAAAGAACTCCCGTCATCTCAATAAGTCTATCTGCTAATGTAGATTTACCGTGGTCTATATGTGCAATTATGCTAAAATTCCTAATGTATTTTTTCTTATCTTCCATTAATTGTATTCCCTTCTTAAGGTTTAATTTTAGGCTCATCAAAATACGTTTTAAAGAGCCTGTTGTCCGCTTTTTGTACATTCCAATTATACTTTTTATACGCAAAATTGTCAATGCAGAATTTTCCATATTTGTCTCATTCATTTTTTTCATTTCATAAAAGAAAAAGAGCATTGTTTATTTTGCTAAACTTTGCTCTTTGCTAAATTAATCTTCTTTACTTATTTTTGCATATTTTTTTAATTTTGCATATGCTAAGCTATTTACACTACCAGATGTAAATCTTCCTGATTCGTCTCGTTTTCCAGCTGGTACTCCAGTTAAAATTTCTATTCCTTGTTCTATTGTTGAGATTGCATAGATATGGAACAATCCTTGTTTTACCGCTTCTACGACTTCATCTGATAAGTTTAAATTTTTCTCGTTTAATTTTGGTATCATTACTCCGTGTAAGCCTTTAAGTCCACGTGTCTTGCAGATTTTGAAGAAGCCTTCTATTTTTTCATTTACTCCACCTATTGGTTGTATTTCACCTTTTTGGTTTACAGATCCAGTAACTGCAATTGATTGATTTATTGGTATTCCAGAAAGGCTTGAAAGTATTGCATATAACTCTGTTGAAGATGCACTATCTCCATCAACACCGTTATATAATTGTTCAAAGCACAAACTTGCAGTTAAAGATAATGGCATGTCTTGTGCAAACATCTCGCCTAAGTATCCACTCAATATCAAAATTCCTTTTGAATGAGATGAGCCAGACATTTCTACTTCACGCTCTATGTCTATTATTCCATTTTTCCCAACATAAGTATTAGCCGTTATTCTTGCTGGTAATCCAAATGAATAATCTCCTATACTCATTACTGTTAAACCATTTATTTGCCCAACTTTGAATCCTTCTGTGTCTATTAAAAGTGTGCTATTATTTATCATGTCAAGATATTTTTGATTATATTTTTGTACTCTTTCAATTCTTTGAGCAAGTGCTTCGTCTACAATTTTTCCTGTAATAACTTTTTCTCTTTTTAATTTTGCAAGTGTAGCCGCTTCTCCAACAATCTGAGTAATCTCGCTAAATCTTGTAGATAACTTAGTTTGGTCATTTGCAAGTCTAGATGCAAATTCTATAACTTTTGCCATTCCAGATCTATCAAGTGGAGGAAGTTCTTCTGTTTGGCAGAATCCTTCTACTACTCTTGCTAATTTATTCATATTTTCCAATGTTAAAGGTGCATCATCTTCAAATTCAACCTTTATCTTAAATAGCTTTCTAAAATCAGTATCAACAGATATTAAAGTTTGATATAATGCTTCGTTTCCGATTAATATTACCTTTAAATTAAGTGGAATAGGCTCTGGTTTTAGAGAAACCATTACCATAGACGAATGTTGGTCAACTGGGTTTTCTATTCCTAATTCTTTTGTTCTTAATACTTTCTTTAATGTCTCATAACAATATTGATTAGAAACTATGTCTGTAGCCTGCATTATTAAATATCCACCATTTGCAATGTGTAATAATCCTGGTTTTAACATTGTATAATCTGTTTTCAAGCTTCCATAATAATTTTCATATTCCAATTTTCCAAATATATTTGGATATGAATAGTTAGAATCCATTATTACTGGAGCACCTTCTAAGTTGCTATTATCTATAAATAAATTTACTCTGTAATTAAGCCATGGTCTTAGAACTTCCTGCCTTTGTGGCTGAGGTTGTACTGGTTTCTTGCTATCATCATCAACAACTAAAAATGCATTTACATTCTTTAAAATATCTTTTTTTACATCATCTAAGAATTTTGTAATTTTCTTATTTCTCTTGAAATTAGATTTAATGTAATTTACATGTGCATTTACAGTAAGAAGTGCTACATTTGATTGCCACTCACTTATTTTCTTATCAGACTCAGATTGAATGTTTTTTATTTGTGAAATTGCTTCCATTACATGCTGTTGGACGATTGCAGATTTATCTTCAAAATCTTTTTTTGTCTCAGAATCTAATTTTTCAAATTCTTCTTCTTCAATAGTTTTTCCATTTATAACAGGCATCATATAAATTCCATTATTAGCAGATTTTACTTGGAATCCATATTGTGAAGATGTGGCATTAAGCTTATCCATTAAAGCCGATCTTTTTGCTTCATATTCTTGCTTAATAAGTGCCTTCTCTTTCTCAAAATCCTCGTTATTAAAGGTATCTTTTATATCATGTTTTATATCTTTAATAAATCTATCCATTGCATCTCTAAATTCTTTACCTTGACCGGCTGCAAGTGGAATAGCAATTGGCTCATTTGGATTGTCAAAGTTGTAAACATAACACCAATCTTGTGGAAGCTTTTTCTTCTTAGAAATGCTCTCCAAATAATGCTTAGTGTACATGGTTTTGCCAACTCCGCTAGGTCCTTCTATATATAAATTATAACCATTAATATCAACATTAAGTCCAAATTCTAACGCTTTTATCCCTCTGTCTTGGCCAATTCCACTTGCTATTGGTTCCAAACTTTCGGTAGTTTCAAATTTGAATATGTTTGGGTTACAAGTTGATTTTAAATCCTTGTAAGAAAGTTCAAATTGATTTTTCATTAGTAATTCCTCCTATAAATTTTTCTAGTCTTTTAGTATATTTTTATTTATGCTTTACTTTGAATGTTCATTAAAATTCTAATTTCATAAGTATTGCATCATATGTATTATCATAATATTTTTTTCTTAGTCCAACTTCTTTGAAATTATACTTTTTATAAAAATTAATTGCAATAGAATTTTGAATATTTACCTCTAAATTTATACATTTTATTTTTTCTTGCTTGCAATACTCTATTAGTTTATCCATAATATTTGATGCTATTCCCTCATGTCTGCAACATTTTTTCGTAACAATATTCATTAAATCCGCTTCATCTAAAATTATTTTTAAACCTGCGAACCCAACTATGTTATCATTTTGCTTTGCAATAAAATATTTTGAAAAATTAGATTCTAATTCTTCTTTTAGAGTCTCATAATTCCAAAATTCATCAAAATCGACTTCAAGTATATCCTTTATGTTTTCTAAATCTTCGATTTTCATTTCAGAAATTAGATAATTATTTTTCTCCATTTTTATTTTCCTCCAACATATCAGTTGCTTGGGCAAGAATTAAATTTTGGCAAGGAAAATGAAATTTCAAAGGCAAGGGCGCATACTTTGTGTATGTAACCGCGTTTGGAATAAGATTTGACGAAGCCAAAATTCTAATTATTGTTCAAGCATAGTCCTTTCAGCTTGAGACTTTCGTAAATACAAAGGTGAAATATTGCTCGAATCTCCGTATTCGCCTTTTAGATATTTATCATATGCACATCTTGCTAAAGATACACTTGATTGTATGTTTTTATCTGAAAATCTTATATCTTTATTTGCAAATTTTTCTAATATTAAATCTTTATGTAAAACGCTTCCATCTCCAATAAAAACAATTGGATTTTCTGAATGTAATTTGCAATTTTCTAAAGCTACTTCAATAGTATCTGCTATATTATCTCCAATTTGAACATATGTATTATCCTTTAATTCAAACATTGCAGAATACACATTATTGTTTTTACAATCTATGATAGGACAAATTGTCGCATTTTCTTCTATATTGTAAGCCAGGCTTTCAAGTGAAGTTACTCCTACTGTAGGAATATTTTTTACATCGGCAAATGCCTTCATAGTAGCAATTCCAATTCTTATTCCTGTAAAAGAGCCAGGACCTAAGCAACATGCTAGCAAATCTATATTGTCTAAACTCAAATTAGAAGCCTTAAACATATTGTCAATCATAGGCATTAACTTTACAGAATGAGTTCTTTCATCATCATTGTTGCCTTGTGCAATTACATTAATATTTTTATTTTTATCAACTTCCACAATAGAAACAGAACAGTTTCTAGAAGAAGTATCAACTGCAAGAATTTTCATTTTTTTATTTCCTCTATTCTTAATTTTCTTAAATCCAAATTATCGGCATCATTATCTCTAGAAAATGTAATCCTTATATAGTCATCTTGAATAATATTCTCAATCATCTCTCCCCATTCAAAAATGCAAAGTCCAGTTTGCAAATACTCTTCTCCTCCAATTGCATAAAACTCATCAGCATCTTCTAATCTATATAAATCGAAATGATAAATCTTAAATTTTGGAGCATCATACTCATTCACAATGGTAAAAGTAGGGCTAGAAATTTCATCTTCTAATCCAAAATGTCTAAGAAGTCCTTCTGTGAACTTGGTCTTTCCGGATCCCAAATCACCAGATAAAACAATCTTAGAATGTCCATTCAATTTTGATGCAAACTCATCTGCAAACCTAATTGTTTCTTCTTCCGAATGCGAAATAAATTCGTAACTATGCATTATTACATTTCCTTTCTTTTTGCTTCTATTTTACTAGTTGTATTCTACATTAAAACATATAAATTTTCAAGTTTTTATTTAAATCTGCTAACAAAAATCTATTAACATTATAAGAGACGAAGCCTTAACTTTTCTTCGTCTCACAAATAACTTAAACCTCTGATTTATTAACCCTAGTTTCGCCCAAAAAGGGGCGTCCCTATTGGGCGATTTTTTATTTTTCTAGTACTGCTTTACATCTTGGACATAATCCATCTTCTAGGTGGTCGTTGTACATCCAACATCTCTGGCATTTTTCGCCTGTTGCATGTTCTACTTTTACTCCTAGTTTTTCTTCTTGTTTTCTGTTATTTTCTTGTATTTCTAGTCCAGATACTATTAATACAAGTTTTATTAATTCTTCATTTTCTTTTAAGAATTTGTATTCTTCTCCTTCTGCATATAGTGTAACTTTTGCGTCTAAAGAGTTTCCTATTGTTTTTTCTGCTCTTGCAAGTTCTAGGTCTTTTGCAACTATGTTTTTAACTTTGATTATTTTCTCCCATTTTTCTGCTATTTCTTTGTTATCCCATTCGTCATTTGGAACTGGATAGTCTGCAAGCATTGGGCTTTCTACATTTTCTTTTTCTGTGTGATTCATTGCTGACCAAATTTCTTCGGCTGTGAATGAAATCATTGGTGTTAATATTTTTACTAGTGCATCTAGTATGTAATACATAGTTGTTTGTGCTGCACGTCTTGCTACTGAATCTGCTTTTTCTGTGTATAATCTATCTTTTATTATGTCTAGATAGAAGCTACTCATATCTACAACGCAGAATTGGTTTACATCGTGGTAGCAGTTTCCGAAACTGTATGTGTCGTAATCCTTTGTACAGTCTTTAATCAATTTATTTAATCTTGTTAATGCCCATTTATCTATTTCTTGTAAATCTTCATAAGCAACTGGCTTTTCAGGGTCATAGTCATAAGTATTTCCTAAGATATATCTTGCTGTATTTCTTATTTTTCTATAAACATCTGAAATTCCTTTTAGTATGTCATCTGATAAGTTTACATCCATAGAATAGTCTGACGATAATGCCCAAAGTCTTAATATATCTGCTCCAAATTTGTTTGAAACATCTATTGGAGATACTCCGTTTCCTAAGCTTTTAGACATTTTTCTTCCTTGACCATCTACAACGAATCCACAACATAGAACTTCTTTGTATGGGGCTATTCCATTTACTGCAACTGATGTTAATAATGAAGATTGGAACCAGCCTCTGTATTGGTCATTTCCTTCTAGATATAAGTCTGCTGGGTAGTCTAATCCTCTTTCAACTAGAACGCTTTGATGTGTAGAACCTGAATCAAACCAAACATCCATTATATCTGTTTCTTTCTTGAATTCTGTGCATCCACACTTTGGACATTTTGCGCCTTCTGGTACTAAATCTTTTGCTTCTTTTGCCCACCATGCGTTTGTTCCTTCTGTTCTTACAACATCTTGAATCTTTTTTATAGATTCTTCTGTAACATAAGGCTCTCCACAGTCTTTGCAATAGAATATTGGAAGTGGAACACCCCAAGTACGTTGTCTTGAAATACACCAATCGTTTCTTCCTTTAATCATTTCGCTCATTCTGTCCTCGCCCCAATCTGGGTGCCAAGTAACAGTCTTAATAGCCTTTAAAACATCATCTCTAAATCCATCAACAGATGCAAACCATTGTGGTGTAGCTCTGAAGATTATTGGCTTTTTGCATCTCCAGCAATGTGGATAAGAGTGCTCTATTTTTACAGCTTTTAATAAATATCCATTTTCGTCTAACCACGCTGTTATAGTCTTGTTAGATTTTGCATAGAATTGACCTGCGAACTCACCGGCCTCGGCTGTTTGTTTACCTTTATCATCAACTGCAACAACCATTCCAAGTTTATCTTTCAATCCTTGTAAATAGTCCTCTTTACCATAGGCAGGTGCTGTATGAACTGCTCCAGTACCTTCATCAAGAGTAACATTTACAGTCGTCTCACTACCAAGAACTACTCTAGACATTCTGTCCAAGAATGGATGCTTGCATAGAACTCCTTCTAGTTCCGAACCTTTGAAAGTTTGAACTGTTTTGTAATCTTCTATTTCAGCAAGTTTCATAACTTTTTCAACAAGCTCTGTTGCAATTATTAATCTTTCAAGTTTTGCATTCTCCTTGTTTTCTTTTAACTCAACCATGCTGTATTCATAATCTGCACCAATTGTGATTCCCATATTTCCTGGTAGAGTCCAAGGTGTAGTTGTCCAAATTACCATATAAGTATCTTTTTTATCAAACAAGCCCTTAGAATCTTCAACAGGAAATTTTACATATATAGATTCTCCTGTTACATCTTTATATTCAATTTCGGCTTCTGCTAGTGCAGTTTCACAATCAGTACACCAGTAAACTGGTTTTAATCCTTTATAGATATATCCTTTTTTGTACATATCTCCGAATACACCAATTTGTCTTGCTTCTATTGCATGGTCATAAGTTATATAAGGGTGGTCCCAGTCTCCAAGAACACCAAGACGTTTGAAGCCCTCTGTTTGAATATCTTTGTAATTTGTTGTAAATTCTCTACAAGTATCTCTAAACTTTGTAACAGGAATCTTGCTTCTATCTAGTCCAAGCTTCTCAATAGCCTTCTTCTCAGTTGGCATTCCATGTGTATCATATCCAGGAATAAAAGGTGCATAAAAGCCTTTCATAGCCTTATATCTTACGATTGTATCCTTCAAAATTTTATTTAGAGCATGTCCAGCATGAATTTCTCCATTAGCATATGGAGGTCCGTCATGTAAAACAAAATGCTTATGTCCTTCATTTTTCTTTAAAATCTTCTCATACAATCCATTTTCAAAAACAGCCTTTAATGTTTCTGGCTCTTTAGTTGGCAAATTTCCTCTCATCGGAAAATCTGTCTTTGGCAAATTAAGTGTGCATGAATAGTCTTTCTTTTCTTCACTCATATAAATTACTCCTTTCATTTTTGCCCAATAGGGACGCCCTTTTGGGGGCGAATTTTTATTTTCCAGAGAATAGCTTCATTTTATAAACCTACTTTTATAATTTATTACATTTTTTCGCCCAAAAAGGGGCGTCCCTATTGGGCGAAGTTTGGCTTAGTCTTTGGCAACAAAAATTCGTCCTATTAACATAGGACGAATTTTACTCCGTGGTACCACCTAATTTAAAAGTTTATATTCTTGTTTGAATAGTATAATCTTCTATAATTTAGATTTTTTTCAACACAAGATGTATTTAGCTTTTCTCTTATTTTATCTTAACGCAATATTACGATTTATATTACTCAAATATTAACATTGGATTTTTCACAATATTCTTTCACATAAACAACTCCAAGGTGATAATAAATAATCTTTAATTTATCAAAATCTCAGCATGCATTTGACTCTCTGTTAATTAGTTTTATTTATCTTGTCCTCTTCATAGTTTTTTCTATTCAATTCTACATAATAATTTACCACAAATAAATGACGAATGCAAGTAAAATTGCAAATTATTATATGATTTAACTTTAATTTTTAATAATTTTCCAATATTCTTTTCTATCCGAGCCAACTCTTTCAATAAATTTATTATCCTTTAAATATTTGATATTTAATGTAATTGCATAAATTCACAAAATCTTTTTTCATTTTTATCATCATACAAAAAACAAGTAATCTCGTATAAACCTATATCAAAATTACTTGTTTTTCTGCGTTTTTTATTTCGTTTAATTTTTATTATTCAGCTTTTGGTGCTTCAGTTGCTGGTGCAACTTCTTCAACTGGAGCTTCTGCAGGAGTTGCAACTACTGTTTCTTCAACAGCTTCTGTTAAATCTTCTTTTACATCTATATATTTAGACTCAATTTTTGCTCCAACATTTTCCTTTGTCTTAGCAGCTTTACCAGTTCTGTTTCTTAGGTAGTATAATTTAGCTCTTCTAGCTTTTCCTACTCTAACTACTTCAACTTTCTCTACTAATGGAGAGTGTACTAAGAATGTTTTTTCTGTTCCTACTCCATAAGCAATTCTTCTTACTGTAAATGTAGCGTTAACTCCGCCACCTTGTTTCTTTATTATTATTCCTTCGAATACTTGGATTCTTTCTCTGTTTCCTTCCTTAATTCTTTGGTGTACTCTTACTGTGTCACCAACTTTAAGGTCTGGAATTTTATTTTTCAATTGTTCATGTTCTATTGATTTTATTATATCCATCGATATTCTCCTTTCTTAATTTTCTAATTTATATTTCGGCTATTTTATTAAACAATCTTGATATTTTCTAATAACATATCTTAATTTTCATGTTCTTCCGAAATTATTTTTTCTGCTTCTTTTAAATCTTTTTCATTAAGAAGCTCTGGTCTTTTCAAAAATGTATTTATTAAAGAACTTTTTCTTCTCCACTCATCTATTTTCTGATGATTTCCAGAAGCTAGTATTTCTGGAACTTTCTTCCCATGAAATTCTTCTGGTCTTGTGTATTGACTGTATTCTAAATACCCTTGAGAAAATGATTCTTCTTTTGTAGAATCTGTACTTAGTACACCTTCTACATATCTACTTACCGAGTCTATAAGCACCATTGCAGGTAGCTCTCCTCCAGTCAGTACATAATCTCCAATCGATATTTCTTCATCAACAATTTCATCTAATACACGTTGGTCAACTCCTTCGTAGTGACCACAAAGTAGAATTAAATGTTCTTCCTTAGATAATTCTTGAACTTTGGCTTGGTTCAACTTTTTTCCTTGAGGTGATAAGAATATTACTTTTGATTTTTCATCTTTTACAGATTTATATGCATCATACACAACATCTGCTCTCATTACCATTCCTGCTCCACCACCATATGGAGTATCATCTACTTTTTTATGCTTGTCTTTCGAAAAATCTCGTATATTAATTAGATTAATATTTATTAAATTTTGCTTAGACGCTCTTTCAATAATACTGTGTTTTAATGGTTCAAACATTTCTGGAAATAATGTTAGTACATCAAATTTCATATTTACTCCTCTTAAATTAAACCTTCAATAATGTGAACTATTATTTTTTTATTTTCTAAATCAACTTGTTTTAGTACATCTTTGATTGCTGGCAGTAAAATTTCTTTGCCTTCATCATTTTTTATAACATATATATCACTACTACCAGTATTATATATGTAATCTACTTTTCCAAGTAATTCTTCTTCTTCACTATATACATCTAATCCTATTAAATCTGCTATGTAATAAGTACCCTCAGGAAGCTTTTTTGCATTTTTCCTGTCCATTTTTATGTAACAGTTACGCAATGTTTCTGCTTGCTCTGGAGTCTCTATTCCCTTTAGCTTTAGGATTACCATACCTTTGCTGTAATTAACTTTTTCTATTTGGAATAATTGTAATTGATTTTTCTTTTCAACAAAAATTTCTTTAAAAGTATCAAATTTTTTTATATCATCTGTAAAAGGCTTTACTTTTACTTGACCTCTTATACCAAATGTGTTTACTATTTGACCTAGTTCTAAATATTTTTCCATTACTTATTCCTCAAATATAATTCCAACTTTTTTATGTTCTTTAGCTGTAATAGCTTTCATAACAGTTCTTATTGCTTTTGCGTTTTTGCCCTGCTTTCCGATAACTTTTCCCATGTCCTCATCAGCAACTTTAACTTTAAGAAGTATTCCCTTCTCATCGTCAGTTCTAGTAATTTGAACTTGTTCTTTGTTATCTACAAGACTTTCAATTATTGTTTTTAATATTTCTTCCATACAACTTCGCCTTTCTAAAAGCATTCACACATAAATTATTGTGCTTTCTCTATTAAAGCTTTTACTGTATCTGTTGGCTTTGCACCATTTTTAATCCATGTTGCAACCTTCTCTTTGTCTAAGTTGATTGTAGCTGGATTTGTCATTGGATCATATGTTCCAATTTTTTCTACTATTCTTCCATCTCTTGGAGATCTTGAATCTGCAACAACGATGTGATAGAATGGAGCTTTTTTTGCACCTGCTCTTTGTAATCTGATTTTTACCATTTATTTTCACCTCCGCATTTTTAGAAACTGCTCTTTTAGAACAACTTTTTATATAAATTTCTGTACCTACAAACTGTTGGGTTCGTATAATGTACATAAAAATTAATAACTTATTTATAAAACTTAATATCTATATTATTGGTTTAAATTCATTTCTTTCATCATCTTTTTTAAAGATTTCTTATCCTTCATTTGTTTCATCATTTTCTGTGTCATCTCAAAAGATTTCATAAATTTATTTATTTCCTGCACGCTTGTTCCACTACCATTTGCTATACGAATTCTTCTCGAACCATTTAATAATTTAGGATTTTTTCTTTCCTTATCAGTCATAGAGCATATTATTGCTTCTATTCTTGTAAACTCTTTTTCATCTACTTTTAAATCCTTAATATTTGCCATTCCTGGTATCATTTTAAGTATTGATGAGAATGATCCCATTTTCTTTACTTGTCTTAATTGAAGTAAATAATCATTCAAATCGAATTCTTTTTTAGCTAATTGTTTTGTAAGCTTTTCTGCCTCCTCTTGGTCAAATGATTCTTCTGCTTTTTCTATTATTGATAGAACATCGCCCATTCCAAGTATTCTTGACGCCATTCTGTCTGGATGGAATACCTCTAGCTCACTTAGCTTTTCTCCCATACCCACAAATTTTATTGGCTTGCCAGTTACCTTTTTTACTGATAACGCAGCACCACCACGTGTATCACCATCTAATTTTGTAAGTATTACTCCATCTATTCCTAAAGCATCATTGAATCCTGTTGCAACATTTACAGCCTCTTGACCAGTCATAGAATCTACAACTAGTAATATTTCATGTGGATGAACACTTGCCTTTACATTTTTAAGCTCGTTCATCAATTCTTCATCTATCTGTAAACGTCCTGCTGTATCTAATATTACAACATCATTCAATTTTGAATATGCAACACTCATTGCCTGTTTTGCAATATGAACAACATCTTTCGAATTTTCATTTGCAAACACCGGAATATTTAATTGTGCTCCAACTACTTGTAACTGCTTAATTGCAGCTGGTCTGTAAACATCGCACGCAACTAGTAATGGCTTCTTACCTTGTTTTCTAAGTAAGTTTGCAAGCTTACCAGCTGTGGTTGTTTTACCAGAACCTTGAAGACCAACTAACATTATTATTGTTGGTGGATTTGAGCTAAAATTTATATTAGCCTCTGTTCCTCCAAGTAGTTCTACTAATTCATCTTTTACAATCTTAACAACCTGTTGTCCTGGAGTTAAAGATTTTAAAACGTCTTGGCCTAAGGCTTTTTCTTGGATACTTGCCGTAAATTCTTTAACAATTTTGTAGTTTACATCAGCATCAAGTAGGGCAAGTTTTACCTCTCTTAGCATTTCTTTTAAATCCGATTCAGTAATTCTTGTTTTTCCTCTTAATTTCTTTGTAAATTCTTGTAATTTAGAAGATAGTCCTTCAAAAGCCATATTTTTAACCCTCCGTTTTTTTGTCTTTTATCGTTGATTATGCATTTAAGCTAATTAATTCTTTTCTTACGCTGTTTAGGATTTTTTCAACTTTCTTATCTGATGAGTTGTCTGTAATCTTACTTAGCTCTGAAAGAATGTTTTGAATTTGCTTTTCTTGGTCAATTGTTTTTTTCATAATTCCTAGCTTTTGCTCATATTCCAAAAGCTTACTTTCTCCTTTCTTAACAATGTCGTTAACAGCTTGCCTTGTTATCTTGTTATTTTCAGCAATTTCAGTCAAAGAAAGATCCTCATTGCAATAATCGTTCAATATATTCAATTGTCTTTTTGTTAGAAGATTGCCATATATTTCGCATAGCATTCCAATTTGAACTTTCTTTTCCATATTATCACTTTCTCCTTGCATGACCTTATTAGTATAATTGCTAATTTGTAATGCTTATATACTTTACAACATTTCAAGCAATTTGTCAAGTAGTTTTACATTATTTTTATATGTTTTCATAACTTATTAGCTCTATTTTATTAGATATAAATTCTTTATCTTCATCAATCGGTTTAAATAAGTCTGTAGACAAATATTTTTTATTGTCATCTGCAAATACTGTAACAACAATATTCTTTGTTTCTTCTCCTAGCAGAACACTTCCTATAAAATTCGCACCAGAAGATATTCCAACTCCCAGCCCCAATTCTTTTGCAAGCCTACGAGACATATTTACTGCATCATCATCATTTATTTTTATTATTTTATCTATACTTTTCAAGTCAACTAACTTCGGAATAAAATCATCTCCAATTCCCTCTATTTTGTGTTGTCCCTGTACTTCTCCTCCTGATAGAAGTGGCATTTTTTCCGGTTCTATTGCCGTAATTTGCATGTTCGGAAATTTTTCTTTAATTCTTTTTCCTGTTCCCATGAGAGTTCCACCAGTTCCAACACCAGATACGAAGCCTCCTATTTCACAATTGCTTTGTTCTAATATTTCTTTCCCTGTTGTTTCATAATGAGCTAAAAAATTATCATAGTTTTCAAACTGATTAGCTAAAAATCCATCTTTTTCATCAGCCATTTTCTTAGCCTCTTTCACACACTGTATAAAGCCTCCCTCTTCTTTAGAAATTAATATTACATTTGCTCCATATCCTTGCATTAATTTTACTCTCTCAGCACTTGCCCAATCTGGCATAAATATGTATACCGGATATTTATAGCGTGCTCCTAGAGCCGAAAGTGATATTCCAGTATTTCCACTAGTTGCCTCAATTATTGGCATACCGTCTTTTAAGTTTCCTCTTTTTTCCGCATTATTAATAATATAAAATGCAACTCTATCTTTTATACTTCCGGTTAAATTGTAATATTCAAGCTTAGCAAGCACCGATTTTTCTTTGTTATTGTACCTATAATTTATCTTTATCATCGGTGTATTTCCAATTCCCTTATTATTTTTTTCATTTAAGCTACTTTTCTTAAAACAGCATTCATCGTTATCTCCATAAATTTTCCTAGTCATAAATTTAAAAACCTCCTTATATGCGTCTTTACCTTTAATGTTATTTATTTTTACGTTTTACATCGTAAAAAATAAACTATGTATTACATAGCTTATTATAATAATATTTATATGATATTGATTTTATCAATGTTTTCTATTATTTTTATCTATTATAGTAATCATCATCATTATCATCTGTTTCATCATATTCAAATTCATATGTTTCAGTTGGCTTATGGTATTTTATGTTTTTCTTTGGTTTTACTTGTTGCGGTTGAATTGTTGCTTCTATCGTTTTATTTTCATTCATTTGCATTTCTTGTTTTCTATCTTCTCTTTCTTCTTGTCTTTCTCTTTCTTTTCTTCTATCATCTTGTGCTTTCTCTTCCTTTTTATTCTGCATCTGTTTATTTAACATAGCATTTACTTTTTCAATTAAATCAGGTACATAATCTAACAATCTATCTAAACATGAACTATGGTCTACTGGCAATAGTTTCACAGTGTTTGGTTGTACCACTAAGAAGGCAACTGGTGTTATATTTACTCCTGCCCCAGATCCACCTCCGAAAGGCAATCTATATTGAACTTGTTCTTCTTTCTCCTTCTTTGTATATTCGTCTATTGTTTCTCCTCTAAATTCACTTCCTCCTGCAGCAAAGCCAAATCCAACTTTTGAAATTGGTATAATCACCGTGTTGTTTGAAGCCTGTATCGGTTCTCCAATTATCGTATTTACATCAATCATGTCTTTAATGCTATTCATAGCCGTATTCATAAGGTTTTCTATTGGATGTTCTCCCATATTAATCACATTCCTTCCTTGCCTTAGTTATTTCTTTATTTACGTAAGGCACTAATCATGTTGAAAAATCAAACTTTATCATCAAAACTAAAAGCACATATTGTCATAATCTCTATACTACTCATAAGTTCTGAATACATAAAATTAAGATTATTCTTTCAACTTTTTTTATTTTTAGTATATAACTAATATGTACCAATTTTTTCTTTTTTATACAGCTTGTGCATTTCTTTTTTCTATATTTTTCATAATATTTTTATCTTTTTTTGCTTTACTATTTTCATTAAAACTTTCATATTGTTTAGTTGTTTTTGCCAGCATTAGTGCAATATAAAGTAGATGAGATACTTTCGTAGCCACTTTTATATTCATTTTTACCGAATAAATATTTTTTGGTTGATAAATAGGTTGTACACTATATATTACTGTTCTAGATATCTTTTGCTTCTTGCCAAACTTTGCTCTCGCTAATATATTGGAAATTATTGCAGATATTATCCCTATCAAATACGATGTAATCACATAATCTTCTGTGCCAATAGAAATGTTTGCCTTAAATTCATTTAATTCGACTTTTGTATTCATTATTAATCTTCGTATTTCTGTATTTTTTAGTATAATTGCCACTTCTTTTTTTGCAGTCTTTTTCATCTTTTCCGCTTCTGCTTTATTATTTTGTTCATAACTTTTTATTTTGTTATTTAATTTTAAAATCTTCTTTTTATTTAAGCATATCTTTATCCAGTGTAGCTTTCCTATTCTTAAAGAAATACTCACTTTTAATTTCTTATTATTCTGTTTCTTGTCTATATTACTCATGTCTAAGTTTTGTATCTCAACTTCTATTTTTGATATTATAATCATTATCAATAATAACAATATTAATGCAATTGTTCCTAATAAAATATAAAAAACTAATATCAAAATAAACCACTCCTATCTATTAGAGTATTTTGTATTAGTTTTTCCATTTATTACTATTTTAATCATTACAATTATTATTTCAATTATTTAATTCAATTCATTCTTAGTATTTCTATTATTTTTTCATCTATAACCGCATCTAGACTTGTCCATTTTTATTTTTTTCTACAGAAATATCTCCAAATAGGTTTTCTTGGCTTGTAATTACTTTGCTTCTTCTTGATAATTCTAATAATCCAGAAAAAGCTGTTACAACTTCTTCTTTTTCACATTTTTTTAAAGAGAAGAGTGCATTAAAAACAAACTTAGGTCTATTTACAAGTTCTCTAAGCATTTCTTTTACCTTGCTTGCAACAGTATATTTATCTGTTATAGCTATCTTTTCAATATTACTTGCATTTTGATTTACCTTTTCTTGATTTACTCGAACAACATTTGAATACGCATCTATTATCAGTTGCTTATCATAATCTCTTTCAAGTTTCTGTTTAGGTAATTTAATTTCGTCTGGAGTTTTATAAAATCTAACAGAATTTTCTTCATACATAGACTTTAAAGTTTTTGTAATTTCTTTATATTTCTTATACTCAATAATTCTTCTTAACAATTCCTCTTCCGAAATTTCTTCACTCTCTTCATTATCACTTGGTAATAAACTCTTTGATTTTAAATATATTAGAGTCGAGGCCATAACTAGAAATTCACTTGTTACTTCCAAATTCATCTCTTCCATTTTGTTTATGTACTCAATATATTGGTCTGTAATCTCGCTTAATTTAATATCATTTATATTCATTTTATTCTTATCTATTAAGTGGCACAATAAATCTAGTGGTCCTTCAAAATTTTCTATCTTAATAGCATATTTATTTGTTTCTAATGTTAATATATTTGGCATTTTTCTTCGTTCCTTTAATCATCTAATAACTCTATAGCTTGTCTAATATTGCTAGTCTTATAACCTTTTTTTAATAAATATTGAATAATAGCCTCTTCATCCATTTGATTTTGCTTTTTCATTATTATCGTTTTTGCTGATTTTGTCTCGTAATTTTCCATTTCTTCATCATGACTATTTATATAATCCTCAATCAAATCATTTGGAATTCCTTTTGACATAAGCTTATATCTCACTTCTTTTAAAGAAAGATTGTTTAGAGCCATAAATTCATTAATAGCTCTTTCTATGTAATTGTTATCATCAATATACCCGTTTTCTTCTAGCTCTTCTATTATATCATGTAACATTTCATTTTCAATAGCATTGTAAAATTTATTTTGTACTTCTTTTTTACTTCTTTTCTTATATAAAACATACTTTAAAACTTTTGATTTTTCTTTATCATATTCTTCAATCGTATACATATTATTCCTCTTTCATTAGCATTTTACTATAAACATTTGACAGTCGCAAGTTCTATTCAATATTTTTTTCTTTATATATCTCAACAACCTTGAACAAAGCTAAAATTAAATCGTTAAATTGGATATCTTCCGCATAAAAATTTTGTTTTCTATATTTTTCCCACATTTGCTGCAGTCCATCATCATGTTGCATTTCTTTTATAATATTTTTGCAATCATTTACTATATTTAAAGTTTCTCTATGCATTGCTGTCTCTCTTATAGCCTGTCTCAATATAATTGAATTTATATTTTTATATTGTGTATTTATAAGCATATAAACATCATAAAAGTCTCTTATTCTTGTCGTTAATATATTTCTTCTTATAATTGTTTCAAATTTTTCTGCAATTATTGTTTCTAAATTATATGACCATATTTGAATCTTTCTATCTTCTAACATTAATTCAAAACTATATCTTACTTCCTTATATGTTATCTTGTCACCAGTTGTAATATCAATTCTCATAATTACAGGCAATTCATTATTATATTTTGCTTCTATTGAAGCTCTATATCCACCATATTCATCCTTTTCCCTTATTTTCTCAACTTTTTTCAAATTTAAAATAACATTATCCTTTATATCTAATTCGCATATTTCTTTTAATATACATGTTATATTTTCTTCATCTAGATTAAAGCCTTTAATCGTGGTATCCATATCCATTGTAGTTCTACTGTCTATCCCCAGCATTGCTGATATTAATAATCCACCCTTTAATATAAAATTATCTCTGTATTTTGATATAGAAATTCTTTCTAACAGCCTCTCCAGCATATATGTTTGTAAAACTGCTTGTGCTGCAATTTTATCTTTCTTAGCAATATTATTTATAATTGCCTTAAAACTATTTGTATTTCGTTCCACTATAAAACCTCCGAATAATATCTAATAATCTTTTCAATCCTAAAAATTTTAGCATATTTCATTAGAAGTATATAATTACTATCTTTTTGTGAAAAGTATTCTTTTACTGCCATGTTTAGTATTTGTGGATCCATTTTATTTCTAGATTTTATAATATCACATATTGTTCTTTCTTTATTATATATTCTTATCTTTGTACCATCTTGTAATTCTTTTATTTCGATTCCAATCATATAGTATTTATTTTCTATATAATGTACATTTATTAGTTCATCATGCACGGTTATATTCCTTGGAAAAGTTAAATCAAGTTTCAACGGAGTTCTATCCGTTAAATTATGAAAATATAAAGCTGTATTATATGAAAAAATACCTTTTTTATATCTCTCACCAATTACAAAAAACTCATTAACATTTCTTTCTTTCTTAACATAAATTCCTCGTGCAACTTTTTCTATATAACCACTCTTTTCTAATTGATTTATATACTGTAAATGAATATTTTTTTTCCTTAGTTCTCTTGAAAGTAATATTCCATTATTTTCTTCTATTATCTTTTTTATCAGCTCAACATTACTCATAAATATCACCGCCTTGATTTTCTTACCGATATTATACAATATTTCGGTACAAAAATCAATACAATATATTTTCCTGTGTTATTCTCTAAATTCAAAAATAGGGAAAAAGAATTCTAAATTATATTTTTTAGAATATTTTCCCTATCCTTAGTTATTACTCACCATCATCTATATTTACTTTTATTCTTCTTCAGTTGGTTCGGTTTCCTGTTCAGCATCTACTTCCATTTCATCACTTAAGCTCTTTTCGAATGCTTCGTTGAATTTTGCTCTTACTTTCTTCTCTACTTCTGCCATTATTTCAGGGTTTTCTTCAAAGTATTTTTTAGCATTTTCTCTACCTTGTCCAATTCTTGTTCCGTCATAAGCAAACCACGAACCACTCTTTTCAACTATGTCTAAGTTTACACCTAAATCTAGTATGTTTCCAGATTTTGATATTCCTTTTCCATATATGATATCGAATTCAGCCTCTCTGAATGGAGGAGCAACTTTGTTCTTTACAACTTTTACTCTTACTCTGTTTCCAAATACCTCTCCATCTTGTTTTAAGTTTTCTGTTTTTCTTATGTCTAATCTAACAGAAGCATAGAATTTTAAAGCTCTTCCTCCTGGAGTTGTTTCTGGATTTCCAAACATTATTCCAACTTTTTCTCTTAATTGGTTTATAAATACTATTGCAGTATTTGATTTATTTAATACACCAGCTAATTTTCTTAAAGCTTGTGACATTAATCTAGCTTGAAGACCAACATGTGCATCTCCCATGTCTCCATCTATTTCAGCCTTTGGAACAAGTGCTGCAACAGAGTCTACTACTATAATATCTATGGCACCACTTCTAACAAGAGCCTCTGCTATTTCAAGTGCTTGCTCTCCTGTATCTGGTTGTGAAACTATCAAATTATCTATATCAACACCTAAGTGTTTTGCATAAACTGGATCTAATGCATGCTCAGCATCTATAAATGCTGCTTCTCCGCCTCTCTTTTGGCATTCTGCAATCATATGTAATGCAAGAGTTGTTTTTCCTGAAGATTCAGGTCCAAATATTTCTATTATTCTTCCCTTTGGAATTCCACCAATTCCTAAAGCAACGTCAAGGCTTAAAGCTCCTGTTGGTATAGATTCTACATTCATTGCTGTAAAATCTCCAAGCTTCATTACAGAGCCTTTTCCAAATTGTTTTTCTATTTGACCTAATGCTGATTCTAGTGCTTTTTTCTTTTCACTGTTTTCTAAACTCATAAATTTTTCCTCCTAAATTTTGAAATAATAATGTTTTAGTTATCCCCCAACAACTATTAAACATATGTTTGCGTTTTCTATGTGACTATTATATATCAAATTTAAAATTTGTCAATAGTTTTTTCAAACATTTGTTTTATTTTTAATAAAATATTTTAATCAATCTTTTCTATTTTTTAATATTGTTACTTTTTGATTATACCTTCAAAATAAACTTTTAAATTTTTTCTAGCAATATTTTCAAAATTTATCTTCTGTACCAGCCTTCTATTCCATAAAAAGTTGAATAATTGTTTGGCTCCACTGTTCCAACCATTGATTGTGTTGATATTGTTATATTTTTGCTTCTATATAAACCTACAAAAGGAACCTCTTCTTTATACAAACTATATATTTTTTGATATATTTCTTTCAATTGTTTGTTTTCTTTAGTTATACTTGCATTATGCATTAATTCAGACATAGAATCACCACTGTAATTTGATATATTTCCTGCAGAGAAATAGTACGTTAAATCTGGACTATAACTAGTATACACTCCAGTTAATAGTATTTGGTAGTTTCTATCGTCAACATATTTATTATATTTTTCGTTAGAAACTTTATCCAATTTAACATCTATTCCTATTTCTTCTAGTTGTTTTTCTATTAGCTCTGCAACAGCAACGCGTGATTCGTTTGTTTTATCTACCGATATTTTTAGTCTTAAAGTTTTTGTGCGCCCTCCAATATTTTTCTTCCATCTGTTATTAATATAAGTCCAGCCTCCATCCTCTAGTACTTTCTTTGCTTGTTCTGCATTATAACCAGAGCTTGCAGTGTTTTCGGTATATAAAAAGTTGCCATAATCTAAAGGATAATCTGCTACTGAATTTTGATTATTGTATACTGATGAAACTATATTACTTTTGTCAATCGCATAGCTTATAGCCTGTCTTACTTCTTTAAACTGCATAAGTTCGTCCGAGCAATTAAAACTTAAAAAATCAAACTGTCTTCCCGGATATTCTGTCTTGTTAAATCCAATTGTGCCAATGTACTCTTGGAAATTTGGATTTGATGTGTTTATTAAGTCAATATTTCCTATTTTAAAACTGTTGTACACTTCACCCATAGATGAATATAAATTTATTTTTATATTGTCTAATTTTAATTCTGTTACGCCTGTAGTGCTCTTCCATTTATCAAACTTTGCAAGTGTTACATTATTACTACTAATATTTGTAATCTTGTATCTTCCTGTTCCAATTGGCATTTTACTACTTGTAAAAAAATCTTCTCCATAATAATAATTGCTAGACATTATCGGAAAAATCAAATTATACTCGAAAAACGGAATATCACTGTCTAATGTTATTTTTAAAGTAGTTGCATCAATTACCTCAGTCTCTGCAATGTGTGCCACATTATAGCTATATACTGAGTTTCCCTTCTTTAGCAAATCTATTGTAAATGCTATATCTTTAGCAATAAAAGGTGTGTTATCATGCCATACAGCATTAGAAACAGTTTTTACAACATAAATTTTATCACCCGTTTTTGAACATTCCTTTGCAAGGCAAGGCTCCAATTGATAATCTTTTGTCAAATTAAAAAGTGGTTCATAAATAAGAGTATCAATATTAATAATGTCTTTATTTTGAGTAATTAATGGATTCATAGTATCGTAATTTGTAATTCCCATACGCAAATCTCGAATAATATTTTCTTCAACCACAGTGGTAGAATCTTGATTATTTTCTTCTTCTTTATTTTGATTATTATAAATTCTGTAACCTGCATATGCTATAATTCCAACTGCAAATATTATAAAAATATACTTAAATATACTACTAACTTTCATTATTCGTAATCCTTTCTCCATGCTAATAATACATTAAAATAATGCCAATTTCAATACCTTTATTGTATTATTTTTTCTTAATGGAATTATTTTTAACAAAATAATTCCATATATAAAAAGCACACAAAAAGGACATGTTTATTATCCATGCCCTATTATTTATCAACTTAAAAATACTCTATTTTCTAGACTCTACAATAAGTTTTATACCAGTTCTTTCTTCGCCTTCTACTTCAACTTCTGCAAATGCTGGTATACATATTAAATCGACACCTGCTGGAGCAACGAACCCTCTTGCAATAGCTACTGCCTTCACGGCTTGGTTTAATGCACCAGCACCAATTGCTTGCATCTCTGCCTTGTTAGATTCCTTTACCAACCCTGCTATAGCACCTGCTACTGAATTTGGATTTGATTTTGATGAGATTTTTAAAACTTCCATTTTTATCCTCCTAATATTTTATTTTTTTGTATGTTTAAGTACAGTTATATTTATATAATATTTCGGAGTAATTGTCTATATGTTTTTGGTATTTTTTTACAGTTTTCATCGTGTTATTTTTGCATTTTTCGTCATTTATTTTCTTACAACTCTCGTAATTTTCTCAACTCGACAGTTTTCGTCATTTATCTCGAAAATGCAACCATTTAACATGCAGTTACCATCTGCCAATTTGTATTTTTCTGGAAGCGTTGTTTCAAATCTCTTTAAAGATGCCGATACATCCATTCCTATTACAGATTTCTTTGGTCCAGTCATTCCTATGTCTGTTATGTATCCTGTTCCTTTTTCTAATATTGTTTCATCTGCTGTTTGAACATGTGTATGTGTTCCAAACATAGCCGTTATTCTGCCATCTAAATAGTATCCCATTGCAATTTTTTCGGCTGTTGCTTCTGCATGAAAGTCCAAAATTATAATATCAGCCTTTCCTTTTACAGCATTTAAAACATCATTCATCTTCAAAAATGGATTCTCAGATAATACATTCATATCTGTTCTACCAATTAAATTTACAACACATATTTTTTTGCCTTTACAATCAAAAATTCCATATCCGTGTCCTGGAACATTTGGTGCATAGTTTGCAGGGCGCAAAAGTTTAGGGTCATCAGCAAAAGAGAATATATCCTTTTTGCCCCAAGTATGGTTTCCCATTGTAATTGCATCAACCTTCATTTCTTTTAACTCATTAAATATTTTAGTTGTAATTCCCATTCCACCAGCCGAATTTTCTGCATTTACTATTACAAAATCAATCTTTTCTTGTTCTCTTATTTTAGGTAAAGTTTCTTTTAATTTCTTTACTCCATTCTCTCCAACTAAATCTCCAATTGCTAAAACTCTCAATGTTATTTTCCTTTCTATTTTAAACTCATTCTCATTTTATCTGCTAACGTTAATTTAATCGGTTCTGGTTCTTCAACCTCAACTCTTTCATTCCTAATTACATTCATTGCATTAAAATGAGAAATTTTATCAAACTCACTTTGACCAACAATAGCTTTTATTTTATGTATAGCTGGCTCAATTTTGGTATATATTGAATTAGGCCTATGCACATCAGATCCTAAAAAATGTACTAAATTATTTTCTAACATTTTTTCAACTATTACCTGTGCTTTCTTCCCATATTGCCCTATTATGCTTCCATAATTAGACTGCATTAACACACCTTGGTTTGCTAATTGATATATAATTTCCGGCTCTTCTTGTGTAAATGTATACCTTTCTGGATGTGCAAGAACTGGAACGTAATTTGCAGAAAGAATTGAATACACAAAATCCTCAATATTAATTGGCTTAGCATTCATCGGAAACTCAAATAACACATATCTTGAACCATTTATTGTTGAAGCTTTGGCTTCTTTTATTAAGCTTATTATTTTATCAGTAAAATAAATTTCACTTCCTAAATACAAACTAAGACCAATCTTTTTTTCTTCTAATCCGTATTGAAGACCATTTAGCCAAGCTTTTCTATCAGCTTGGCTTACCTCATAATAATTTTCCATATAATGTGATGTAGATATAACTCCATCAAAACCGGCACTACTTGCTTCTTCAAGCATTTCTAAAGATTCCTTTAGTTCTCGTGCACCATCGTCAATTGCTGGAATTATATGAGAGTGAAAATCAATCATAATTTCTCATGTCCTTTTCTAATTATGCAAATTCAATTGAAAACAATTAACTTTAAAATTAAATATTATTCAACTTTAATCTCTCTTTGTATCATTTAAATTATTTTTTTCCTGTTGTAAATATTCATTTACTTGTCTTAAAATTTCTTGTGTTTTATCTGGAGCAACGTTTTCGCTATTTTCAGCAACAACACGCGTCTTTTCTGTTTCTTCCTTTACCTGTTCTTTTTCATCTACTTTTCTTTCGGTTTCTTTATCCATAAAATCTTTTTTTGTAGATGAATAACCAGCATCGCGTTTTCCCCTTGTTGTTAGTTGTGATCCTCCATAATAATATGCTTTTTCATATCTTTTTGCATCAATCGGAACTTTATTTAAAACAACACCTGCTATTCTTCCACCAACATTCTTTATGCTTTTAATTGTTTTTTGCAAATTTGCTTTTTTAGTAAACTTGTGTGCTGTTACAACAATAGTAGAATCAACAATTCTAGATAAAATTACAGCATCTGTTACAAGTTCACATGGTGGAGCATCTACTATTATTATGTCACATTGTGACGAAAGTTTATCCAATAATCTTTGCATTTGTGGTGTTATAAGAAGTTCTGATGGATTTGGTGGTACATTTCCTGCAGAAATAACATATAAACCTTCAATTTCAGTCCTCTGTACATACTTTTCCATGTCAGATAATTCTGCATTTTTATCATTTTCTGCTAAATAATTAGCAAGTCCTGGTCTAGGTGACACCCCAAATATCGAATATTGTCTTGCTTTTCTCATATCTGCATCTATCAAAATAACTTGTTTTCCTGCCTGTGCAAACGTTACTGCTAAATTAGCTGCAACCCAACTCTTGCCTTCACCTGGTAATGTTGATGTTATAAGTATAGATTTTAGCCTTTTATTAACATTCATAAATTGTATATTTGTTCTCAAAGTTCTAAAAGTTTCTGATATAGGAGACTTTGGATTTCTAAAAGTTATTAACTCTTTTTTCATTATTTTCTACCTCCCTTTCTGCTTTCAGAATTATCAAAAGGTATTGAAGCAAGAACAGATACTCTACAAGTCTTTTCTATATCTTCAGTTGTTTTAACAGTTGTATCTAGCATATTATCTAATAATACATATATTACAGAAACAACAATACCTATACATGCAAATATAAGTACATCTTTAGTATGATTTATATTTGATGGAATATCATTTTTTTCAGCAGTATCAACTACATGCACGTTATCTATGTTATAAATTTCTTTTACTTGTTCAGAGAATACATTTGCAACTTCGTTTGCAATTTTTGCAGCAGTTGCCGGTTCCCCATTGGTTACAGAAATTTTAATAACCTCTGAATCTGACACAACTTTTACAGTAATACTATTTTTAAGGGCCTGGTCAGATATATCCAGTCCAAGATTATTAATAACCTTTCTAACAACTTTATCACTAGTTGCAATTTCTCTGTAAGTAGAAATAAGTTTTGAGTTTAAATTTACATCTGTTGCTGTTATTGATGTCGGCAATGTTGAATCCTTTCCTGCTGCCAAAACAAGTGTTGTTGATGATGTGTATTTTGGTGTAACAAAACCTATTGTGTATGCAATTCCCATTACTATAAATATTAAAACAATTAATATTATTTGTACTTTTCTGTGCCAAAAGAGTGAAATCATTTGGCTTAAATCTAACTCTTCCATATATACTCCTTTTTCCTTTTTTTTTTTCTTTTGAATTAATTCTGTCTAAAATATTATATAAAAAATAACGAATAGTTTCAATAGTTTTTCGACTTATTTTGCAATATTTTTACTCCCGTTACTGCAAAGTATAGAAAATAACACTCCTAATACTGTCCCAATTGCAGTTGAAGTATATAAAACTCTATAAATTTCTTTTACAAAAATTTGAACTATTACAGATATATTTTCATTTAAAACAGTTAAACTTTGTATTCCTAAAAAATGTTTTTCAAGTATTATTCCTAATATATTTAACCCTGCAATGGTAAACGCTATAATTGCAATAAATTTTAGAACATTTCTTATATTCTTTATATTTAAGATAATTAATGCAACTATGTTTACAATTAATAGTATTACTAACATTATAAATATTTTAGGTATTACATTTTTTACTTTCCCAGTAATACTTGAAACTGTCTTAACTATTGAATTTGAATACGAAACTGAATTTGCGTATGAGTTAATTATTGCATTTTCAAAATTTTGTATTTGATTCTCAGTAGTCTTATTTACAAAAACCTTATTATCTTTAATATATTTTCTTATATTATTATCCAATTTTTCTCTTATAGTACTTGTATCAATTTTAAATTCTTCATTATTCAATATTGCATGAACTATAGAATTTGTATCCTCTTTTACTTTATCTAAATCATATATTCCTTCAAACACACTGCTATCCATTCCAGATTGCATTATATAATTTTCGAAACCGTCATTTACAGTATCTTCTAGCTTTTCATAATAATTATTTTGTCCCATTTGCATTTTCCAATAATTCTCATTTAGGACTTTATTTTGTAAAAAAGAAACAGCCACAATTGTTATAATTAATGCAACCATTATAAATGATAGTATGTACGATATTATATTTTTTACCATTAAAATATGTCTCCTTCTATTAATTTTGAATATGTTACAAATCTGTGAGTCGCATGCCCTATACTGTTTGAAGGATAACATGTATATAACATTAGTATTTCTTCATCTTCCTGTAGATATACGGCACTTGTGTCTGATTGATCAACTATTTTTGTTTCATAAATTTCATATGTAAAATTTCCATAATCAGTTTTTATTTTTATTTTATCTCCTACCTTAACCGTATACAAATACTTCAAAAATCCACCAGTATCATGTGCCATGCAAATTATAGAGCCACCTTCACCGGGAAAATAAGACACAGATTGCCCTACACCTTTTCTTAATATTGAAAGAGAATCTCCATAATAAAGTCCCAATTTTACATTAATAGAATCAATAGATAAAGTTCCATACTTTTCACCCCATGCTGGGTAATGAGTCAAATTTTTATTTTCTAAGTCAATCTTAATAGCTTCGTTTTCCGTATTATTGTTCTTATCGCTTACTGACACCAAATTAATTAGTGCAATTGCCTGCATAAGCTGGTCGCCAATAGAAAGCCTAATAGCAACGCATATAATAACAATAAATATAAAAGCAACTATTATATTATTAATAGTTGCTCCTAATATATTCTTTATTTTTTTCATATTATTTTGATGTTACTTTTTTTGCAACTAGTACAGCAACGGCAATTAATGCTATTCCAGAAACTACTATATATGGAACATATGATGTTCCTGTTTGTACTAAGTTTGTACTTTGTCCAACTTTTGCTTCAATTAAAGATGTTCCATTAGCATCCTTTATTTGAAGTGTGTTGTCAGCAGAAATGTAGTTAATTTTAACATTTGTAGCTGCTTCAATTTTATCTATATTTGCACTTATTTTGTTTATAGCATCTGAAGAAAACTTTGATACATCAGCTGTATTTTGGCTTTCAACTGTTTTTACTATTTCAACAACATTTGTTTTAACAACAGATACTTGCTCATTTGTTAATTCATGTGAGTTTAAGTATTGTTTTAAAGCTAGTAATTGGCTCTCATTTGCTTTGTATGTTTTGCCACCTACTGTTACTGATACTCCTTCCATATAAGAATATAAATCATCATTTGCTGCAGCATTTACTACTGTTGTTAATGCTACTAATACCATTGCTATTAAAGCAACTATTAACATTGTTTTGTTAAGTTTCATTTTAAATTTCTCCTAAATTATTTTTCTATACTATATCATTAAATAAAATAAATTTCAATATTTTTTGATAATTTTTTTATTTAATTTGTATTGAACGATATCTTATATAACATATAATTCCAATTATTCCTATAATCAATATAGCTACTGGAATAGAAAATTCTCCTGTTTGCGGGATTTTACTTATAGCCGTTGAACTATCAGCCTTTTCTTTATCGACTGGCGTCACAATAATTGTGTTTTCTTTCTTATCATTGTTAGGATTGTTTTTATCATCTGTATTGCTTGGTCTTTTATTATCATTTTTATTATTGTTATCATTTCCGTTATTTTTGTCATCATTTTTACCATCATTTTTATTATCGTTTTTGTTATTATCTATTTCATCTTTATTATTGTCATTATTTCCAGAATTATTACCACCATTATCTTCTGTGTTTTGTTCAATTGAAAATGTAATTGTTTTATTTAACATTATTGTAGACTCGCCATCAGAAAAAGTCAAATTTGTTATAACAACATCCGTTGTATTAGCAGTTACTCCTTCTTTCACTTTCAATACTATTGTTGCAACATTTCCCACTTTAGCATTTGTAGTAGTTGAAACGAACTTTCCTGTTTGAACCTCGTATGAAACCGCCTCCCAATTTTCAGCTTGTTTAATTGTTACACTTTCAAAAACATTGCTATCATATTCAATTTTTCCTTCATAACCAAGAGTTCCATCTCCATTGTATGAATCTAAATTCACTTGTATTTCTATTTTTTTTGTATTTTTACTAATTTTTGTACTATTACAAACAATTCCAACAGAACACGACAAACTGTCAGCATAGCTTATTATTGCAGAACTCAAAATTAGAATAATACTAAAAAAACAAATTAATAATTTTTTCATTTTTCTTTTCTCCTTTACTTTTGTTGTGTAATTATTTTTACAAATTTCATTATATCCATAATATTTATATATCCATCTTCATTTAAATCTGAAGCAAGAATTTGTAAATTATTTAAGTTTGAGCTTCCAATTACATGTTTCTTTACTTTCATTAAATCCATAATATTGGTTTTTCCATCTCCTGATGGATCTGCCTTTACAATTATTCTATAATTTTTTTGATTTATACTTAGTATATCTCCTGTTCCAATCAGTGTATTCTTTTCAATTTGCATACCATTTCTATAAATATTTACTTGACTAGTATTTAAATTCTGTATAAATTTTTCCATTGTTGTATTTGTTATAACATTATTTATTTTATCATCTTTTACAGTGTAAACATCACTAATCTTTTCTGGTTCTTCGGGTTCAATTATAGGCTCATAGTGTATATTTAATGTTATATAATTATAATCTGAATCTTTCATTGTAAAAGCCAAATCTTGCTGTTCTAACGCTGTTAATTTTACAATCATAAAACTCATATCATTTGCTATTTCATATGTTATGCCCGGTTCCATTTGAAAGCTCACATCATCCACGTAAATCTTACTATCTTTATTTTGCAACTCTTTGAAAATTGAAGTAAATACTATTTTTACATCTTCTGTTTCTAATTTTTCAGTTATATTTAAATTATAAATTTGATTATATATCGTAACTTTAAGTAAATTTGTAAGTGTATCTATTGGTGATGTATCTATAATATGGTTTGCATCCAAATACAAATATTTAATACTACTATTATTATTAAAAACTGATATATCCTGAATTTCATTTTTATTCAAATTTAAATTATATAGCTCACTTAAGCCATCAATATTCTCTATATTGTCAATTTTATTATTGCTTGCACTCAAGATTTCTATGTTTTTTAAATTTTGTATTCCATTTAAACTTGTTAATTCATTATAATTCAAATTCACTTTTTTTACTGAATTATTTGTTTTAATGTTTGCTATTGTACTAATCTTATTTCTGCTAATATCTAGACTTTCTAATGACTCAATTTTAGTTATCTCATCACAGTTAATAATCTTATTCCCAGAGATAGACAAATCCACTAATTTTGTTAATCTAGATATTCCTGTTAGATCTTCAATTTGATTATTATCCAAATACAAATATTTTAGTTTAGTTAAATATGTTATATCTCCAATTCCATTTATTTTATTATTGCTCAAGTTTAAATTTTGTAGATTACTCAATTTATTTACAAATGCTGTATTTGATATATTATTGCTACTTGCACTAACCTTTGTTAAGCTTGTAAAATTATTAAGTACACTTAAATCTTCAATTTCATTCCAATCAAGATAAATCCACTCAATATTCTTATTCTCAAAAAGTTCAAGTCCATTTAAACTTTTTATATTTTTTCCTGCTAGATTTAATTGTTTTCCACTAGCAAGTGAATCAGATGTAATTTTATCTATATCAGATAATAATATACTGTTTTTCGTATCATCATTTTCAACTTTTTTTATTATTTCTAAAATAGCATTTTTTAGATTTTCATCCTCAAAGTAACTTGTTACGTCTTGGTCTGTATTTGCAAAAGAATTAATGCTAAATAAAAAAACAATAAAAGAAAAAGTTAACAATATTATTCTTTTTATTTTTTTCTGCATAAGAAATCCCTTTCTCACATAATTCTACATTATCTCATGTAAATTATATAAAAAAGAGAAAAAAAGGTCAATAATTGTAACAAAATTGTAATTTAATTGAAATACAGTTAAATTTTTAAAACACTATAATAAAATTTTAACGTGTATATCATTTTGTTTTTCAACAAAAATATGAATATCTTATCTTTAATATTTCCATAGTTATTTTCTTTTATTATTTTATAAAACTCTTTCATATTCACTAATTTATCTATTTCAATTCTTATTATCGATTTATTTTCATTTTTTATACTATTCAAGTAAGTTTTCATAATTCGAAAATAATTTCTTTTCTGATTTTTTTCAATCATCTCTTGGGGTATATTCCAATTTTCTAATAGCTCTACATGGCACTTATTAAGTCTTAAATCTAATTCTAATTGATTAGCATATTTTTTATTTCCAAGTGTTTCTCTATTTCTTTGAACATAATGATTAAACGCTTTATTTAATATTAAAAATTTTCTAGTTTTCCTTAATACTCTACAATTAAATTCTGTATCTTCTATTCTTGATAAATTCAATTCGAATATGAGGTTATTTTTTTCCAAAAACTGTTTCCTATATAATTTATTCCATGCATATCCAATTGTTTTTAACAGATTTTCATTTATCTCTATTTGTTTTATATCATCGTCACATTCAACATTAACTTCTTGAGATAATGTATTTTTATATTCTTTTTTTAATTTTCCATTTGCCTTTTCAAAATCCACGTAAAATCCACAGATAATTACATCTTTACCTTCCGATCTGCTCATCATCTCTTCAATCATTGTACTTTCTATATAATCATCTCCATCTATAAAACATAAAAAATCTCCACTTGCATATTTCATTCCTTCATTTCTTGCTGATGAAAGCCCCCCATTTTCTTTATGTATAACTTTAATTCTACTATCCTTTTGGGGATAATTATCTATGATTTTTGAAGAATTATCTGTACTGCCATCATCTATAATTATAACTTCTATTTTCTTATAGCTTTGTTTTATTATTGAATCAATACATCGATTAATATATTTTTCAATATTATAAACTGGAACAATTATGCTAACTAAATTATTCATATTCTTATCCTTTCTTAATTTTATTTATAGCAGGAATAAATAAATTCTTTTTTATATATTCATATTCCTCAGTATTTTTATACACAAAATAATATAATATTATTGCTATTAACATACAAACTATTCCCTTTATTAAAAAAATAAATATATTAATTTTTTGACATCTCTCAAAAACAATAGTACAAATAAATATTATTATAATTGTAATAATAAAATTCTTCCCATTATTTTTGAAATACTCCTTAACATCTTGATGAAAATGCACCTTATATAATATAATTGGCTCATACCATATATTAGTCATTACTCTTGCTAATATAGTTGCTAATACGATTCCAAAAACTCCAAATTTTTTTCCCAACACTATAGAAAATATAATATTTAAACCAGCTGTAATTAAAATTATATATTTAGTATTTTTAAATAAACCAGTAGTTTCTCTATATACCCAAATAGGATTTAATATTCCTTTTATATAAAATAGTAATACAATTGCATAAACAATTTCTTTTTCCAATACATATTCATTACCAAAAGCAATCAATATAAAATCATTAAATAAAATAATTAATTCTATTGCACACATTCCAAACATTATGTTGCAAATCATATTTATTACCTTAAATACTTTAAATTGTCTATCTTTATTCGACTTTGCTACCAAATTTCCTACACTTGCTGTTAAAGCATTAAAAACAATTGTAGTAAATGCCTCTATTGCAGATATTACAATCAAATAGTTTGAATAATATCCAACCCACACTGTGCCAACAAGTATAGAAATTAGAATATTGTCTGTATTATTAAGAATAACTCCTCCTATTTTATAATACAGCATTGATTTCATATTTTCAAATATTTTTTTTCTTTCATCTTTCGGTAGTTCCGATTTTTGTTTTATATAAGGATACATCTTTTCAGTAATTATAGCACCAACAATATTGGTAATAAGTGTACTTAATATTTGAACTATCAAATAAAAAATAAAATTTCTAGTTAACAGTAATATTACAATTTGCAATATGCATTGTATAAAATATATAATAAAATTATATATTTTTATTATATATAATTTCTGATTTGCATTCAGTATAACTGTTCTGCTTGCAAAAATATAAGAGGCTACTGTATTGATTAAAAATAATAGATAATACACATTAATATGTTCTATCTCAACTGAAGTATTTACCAAATATTTTATAAATGGAACTAATCCTATGCCTATTATAAAAATTGTTATTGCAACAATATTATATATTTTTTTATAAAAATTCATAAGTTCTGAAATTCTTTTTTGATCATTTTCAGCCAAAGGTTTATACATACTATATATAATAGCACTTCCCATTCCTAGTTCTGCCACAGATAATATTGTTATTACGTTTGAAAACAGGCCATTAATTCCAGTATATTCTGCCCCTAAAATTCTCACAAAAACAATTTTTGTTCCAAAATTCAAAATTAGTGTTAATATTTGACTTACTATTCCCAAAATAATATTTTTAGTTGAATTATATATTCTTGACTCTTTCATTGCTTACTTTCCCTAATTACCTCTTCAATTTTTTTGTATTTAATATCAAAGTTTATAACATTATCTTCAATATTCTCATTTTTCAAAAAATATTCAATATTATTTATTATATCTTCATTCGAAAAATCTTCAGATATTAACTTTATATTTTTGTAATTTTTTAACCAAGTGTAATACGTTGATTCAATCTTCCCATTCGAGTTCGGAAAAACAATACATGGAGTTCCAGTTATTACGCAAAATATCATTCCGTGCAACCTGTCAGTTAAAACAACTTTTGACTTTTTGAAAGTATTCCAAATCTCACTTAGATATTTTTCTCGTTCATTTTCTGTAATACTAACTTTTCCTACATGTGTGTCTTTAAAATATAACAATTCTTTATATTTCAATGTCAATAAATCTATAATTTCCTGTTTTCTCGTTTGATTAATTTTATTTTCATTGTCATTTCTAAAGCAAATAGTAATATTCTCTCTTTTAAGTTTTGGTTCTTTTTTATTTAAAGATAAAACAATATCAGGTGCTAAATAAATATTATTTAGCTTAAAGTTTTTCTTCATTACATTAAATGATTTATTTTCTCTTGCAAATAAAACCAATTTCTTATTTCTTTTATAAACTTCTTTTGCTTTCTTTAATTTTTTATTTCCTAACTTATCTTCCGAAAAATCAATAGTTTGTGGGAAACAAACAACTGTATTTTTTTTAAATGTCTTTATAAATGCTTGTCTCATATCTTCTATTTCTTGATACAAGTTGCCAAAATTTCCACCACCAATTATTGTAATAACATCATCTTTGCCTATTACCCTTTTTAAAGATTTCATATTTTTATATGTCTCACTAATTGGAATCTCTATAACTTCATAATTAGGAAATTTTTCTTCCAAAAATTTCCTTTGTGCATACGTTATTGCCACATCCCCGAGATTTCCATAATCTGCCGCTAATGCTAAAACTATCTTTTTATCTTTCTTTTTATAATCTTTATAAATATCATTTCTTGATATATATTGAATAATTTTTTGTTTTATTTTTAAAGGTATAAGTCTTTTAATATTCATTTTTCCTCCATTATAATTTACCATCAAATAACTCTTCAATCTCTTTTATCCTATTTCCCATTTCAAAATTTACTTTTCTTTCAATTGCAAGTTTTCTATACTCTTCTCTCAACGTACTATCCATAATGATTTTCTTTAGCCCTTCATACAAAGCTTCTTCATTATTCTCTACAATTATTCCATATTTTCCTTTTTCTAAAATTTCATCCATTCCAGAACACCTTGTCGTTATAACTGGTTTACCAACAACCAAAGCCTCCGTTACAGCCGTACTATAACCTTCAATAAAAGATGCGCAAATATAAATATCTGCCGCATTTAAGTATTTATATGGATTTTCTTTATATCCTAATAATTTTATGTTTTCTGATAGATTGTTCTTTTCTATATAATTCTCTATTTTATTTTTTTCAGGTCCGTTTCCCAGAATCCATAAATCACATTTTATTCCCTCTTCAATTAGTCTTTTAAAAATTCGAAGTAATCTGTCATACCCCTTACTCTTTACCAATCTTGCTATAGTAATAACCACAACATTACTATTATTAATATTTATTTCTTCCTTTGAAAGCTCTTCTATTTTATTAGTATCAATTAAATTTCTTATTATCTTCTCATTTTTTAATTCTATATTATTTATGTGATTATGAAAATTCTCTTGTGTAGTGTTTGCGACAAATACAGTTAGATCATATTTTTCATATGTATTATACAATTCTTTTTTTGTTCTATATGAAGATAAAAAATCTTTATCCTCTTTCATTTCTGTGTGGACCCAATTTATTAATTTAGTATTTTCATTTGAGCATCCACTTACGATTCTTGTAGATGGGCCTTCTAAGTAAGATACAATAATATCATATTCTTCCTTTATCATATATTTATATAATATTTTTCTTGAAAACAATTTAAAAATATGTATATTCCCCCTAAACATTCTTTTAAAAACATATCTATATTTAATATTACTATTTAAAAATTGTTTATTAACACCATAATCAAATATTGTCTGTACCGTAATATCATATTTTTGAGGATTTAAATTATTTACCAAATTTACTAGCACTTTCTCAGCACCACCACCTCCAAGTGTTGGTATAAAAAATAATATTCTTTTTTTCATTCTTTCCTTCCTTATTTATTAAAAATAGTTTTATATGGCAACAAGTTCGAGTCTACTGGTAACAACATACACATATAAGCAAAAAAGCAAATTACAACTAACGTACAAAATAAACTTCGCTGTCCTTTTTTCAATCCATTTATAAATTTAGGATATAGTAATAAGTTATATATTTCAAAATACATACTAAATCTTGAAATATATGTACTTTTTGTAGCTAAACATAGTACCAAAAAATTTATCATCGCAAAATTTATTAATATATTCATTTTTTTATCATTTTTATAGTTCATATAATACATAAAAGACATTATTATCGGTATAAACGCTACCAAAACTCTAAATATATTAACCCCATCATCTTCATTATTTATTGTTGTATAACTCTCATACCTTGTTCCACTGGTAATATTCTCAAATTTATCTAATATGCTATCTAATCTCATTGAAACTACTATCAATAAAATTATAATTATAAATATTTTTCTACCAAATGGACGTTCTTTAACAATAAAGTAGACTGGTATCATTATAAGTGCAGATATATGTATTGTACTGGCTAAAATCACACATATAAAATATTTTATAAAATTATCATTCCATATATATTTTATTGCCCAAAATAAAATAATGCTTGCAATCCATTGTCTCATACCATTAAAAGCAGAAAAATAAACCATCATTGTAATATATAAATACACACTTAATGTAAATGATTTAGAATATTTTTTTAAACAATATATAACCATACCTACATTGAATACACTAATAAAAAATATTACTACTTGTGGTTCCTTACTAATAACTCCTATTATCCATACAAGTATTGAAAAGCCTCTTTCAAATGGAATAAAATCACCGTATGAATTACTAATTAATATACTAAATGGAAAACTAAGAATTTTATTAAATGTATAATAGTATGTGCCAAAATCAGTTCCAACATTCCATCGTATCCCTGATACAATAATAAGCGGAATTGCAACTACTATACTATATAATATATTTGTCTTTTTTTCTGCCAGTGCAGATAATGCAACTACTAATATTAAAACAATTAAATAAATACACATATTTTCATTCTATTCCTTGTCTAAATTTTTCTTATATTCTTCAATAATATTGCTGTCAGTTATTACCTGTAATCTATCACTTTCTCCCACATACATCTTCTTGTTATAATATCCTAATATTTCATTTGTTCCTAAATACAATGTATATATTTTTTCACTGTTTTCTTGTTGTTGTGCTATGTCATCATACCATACTCCAATAGCAATCTGTTTATTTTCGTTATTATTCTCAACTGTATTTTCACTAAACAATAAATTCGAACAAAAAATCATAACTTTATTATCTTTTATTGTATTTTTTTCAACTATGGCATTTTCAACATTCATCATATATAAATCTGAATTTAAAAATTCATTATTAGCACATATAATTTTTTGTAATTTTTTTCCTTGCTTTATTCCGTCTTCATTTACTAAAAAAGCCATAGTTGCATTCTTAATACAGTTATTCTCTACTACTAATTTTTCTTTTATATTATCACAAGTCAATTTATTATACAATTCATTATATTGTATATTTACATTTTTACTATTTCCCATAATAATAATACTATTTAAGCAATTATATATTTTATTGTTACATATATATACATTATCAATATCTTGTGTACTATCCCAAGATTCTAAATTTATTCCACTCTGTGGACTTGTTCCTTTAATATTAAAAATTTCACACCCGTCTATTGTAACTTCATTTCCGTCTATTATAGAAATACCTTGCCTTCTACATTCATATATTCTTGTATCAATTATTCTTATTTCTTCTGATTTTAAAGATTTAGCAAAATAATTTGTAATAAATACACCATCTCCAGTACATTTTGAAATTTCCATATTCTTAATTACAATATTTTTTCCGCCTCTTATATCTATTCCAAATCCCCACTCATGCGTACTTTCACCTGAATATATGTGCTCTTCTTTGTCTCCTATAATTGTTCCGTTCCTTATTTCTACATTTTCAACTTCTCTCACAGTAAATATTGCATATCCTACCTTATCATTTTTCTTTTGAATTATTACAGAACCATTAAGATCAAATATTATATTAGAGCACATTATTATGCCTTTTTTTTCTTCTGTTTCGTTTACACCATATTGGGTAGATTGACCATCTACTAAATATATACCTTTTTTTAATTTTATATACTGTATACTATTTTCTTCTGCATATTTTATTGCACTATTTATCTCTTTAGTCGATTCTCTTTTTCCTAATTCATCTATATTAAAAAAATTGTTATTTATATATCCATCAATAGATATTGGCTCCCCATATATTTTTCTTCGCATATTATTTTCAAATTTTTTTCCTATAGTTGTTTTTTTTACTCCAATAATAAATATTAATACAAAAAAAATTATAACAAACGAAACTTTTAACACATTACAAATAACATCTTTCACAATTTTTTCTCTCCCTTATTACGGTTCAGTCTCTTTTTATGAATTTTAACATATACACAATTAGGTATAATACCTTTTATTATTGGTATAACAACATATATATAATAGCCGTAGTTCTATATGTAACATTTTATATCCTATGGCTTTTACTCTAGCCTCATTTATTCTATTACTCCATGTTCTTCTTTTGGCTGCCTCAATATTATTTCTCATTTTATACAGTGGTTCTTGTATATTGTATCCTTTATACCCTTTTTCATAAATTTTAAACCATAGATGATAGTCTTCTACTCTTAGCAATTTTTTATCTATTGTATATCCATTAACCTCCTGAATAATTTTTTTCCTTATCATACATGGTGCATGGCAAAAAGGAGAGCCTTTCACAAAATCATATTTGTCAGGTTTCTCTTTCATATTGCTCATTCCATATTCACCTGTCTCATCAAAATAAATCATATTAGAACTTACCATGGCATACTCCTTATGATTTTCTAGAAAGTTAAATTCTATTTCTAATCTATTCTTTGTTGAAATATCATCACCATCTTGTCTCGCAATATATTCTCCTTTTGCTTCTGTTAAACATCTATTTAGCGTATAATTAAGCCCCTGATTTTTTTGATTCTTTAATAATTTTATGTTGTTAGAATGCTTTTCAGCAAATAACTTAGCAATTTTATAAGTATTATCCGTTGATCCATCATCGCACATAATCAGTTCCCAATCTTTAAAGCTCTGGTTTAAAATAGAATTTATTGACTCTTCCAAATATTTTTCACAGTTATACACCCCCATTATTATAGAAACTTTAACCATTTTATCTCCTTTCTTCTACATACTAATTATTTAAAATAAATCTTTTTCATATCATCTCGTACATTTTTTATTGTGTACTTTTCTACAAATTCTTTCGAATTTTTTCCAAAAGTTCTCCCTAAATTTTTATCATTTTCTAACTTTTCAATGCAAAGCTGTATATATCTTTTTTTAGATTTTTTTTCTTTAACTAAAAAACCATTAACATCATTTATTACTAAATCTCTATTTCCCCTGCAATCGGTTGCTACTATAGGTAATCCTATATACATAGCTTCCATTAAATTCACAGGCAATCCTTCTTGTCTTGAAGTCGATACAGCTAAATCTGCAATTTTTAACAGCTTGGGAACATCATCCCTATATCCCAAGAATAATACGTTTTTTTCTAGATTTAATCTTTTTACTAACTTTTGACATTTGCCATGTAAACTATCATTTCCCACAAGTAGTAATTTCACTTTATTATTATCTTCAACAACTTTTTTTATAGATTTTATTAATAATTTTTGTCCTTTTCTCTTAGATATTTCTGCTGTGTATATTATCACAAAATCGTCTTCATTTATTTCTAGTGATTTTTTCAGTTTTTTCTTTTCATCTTCTGTCACTTCTATGTTAAACTTTTCTTCATCTAATCCAACTCCATGTACAAGATGTAAATCTTTTATTTTAAACTTTTTCTTTGCTAAATCATAATCTTCTTGTGTTATCGTAATTTGAGTATCTGTATATCTTGCCAACCATTTTTCAACTGGATAATATAACAACCAGTTTATTAAAGGTGCTCCTTTATAAAAATGATATCCATGTGCTGTGTATATTACTCGTGTTCCATTTTTTCTCGCCTTTTTTGCTGCTAATCTTGCAACTACACTTCCCATTGGAGTGTGGCAATGTACTATATCAAATTTTTCTTCATTTATTATTTTTTTTAATTGCTTTATAGCTTTTAAGTTATCTATTTTGAAAGGATTTCTTCGTATACTAATTTTATGGTGTACGTCACAATATGGTATCTGTGCATCATCATCAGTTGCAACATGTACTTCATAACCATGTTCTTTAAACATTTTTAAGTATGGAAGATGAAACGTAGTTATATGTTTTGTTATTGTAGCTACAAATAATACTTTTTTCACTTTTAGTTAATTCCTTTCATTTTTTAACTTTGCTGGAACTCCTATATATGTTCCTTTTTCTTTTATGTCTTTTACTACAACGGCTCCTGCTCCAATTATAGTTTCTGCTGTTATATTTTTATTATTTATTACTGTTGCTCCGGCTCCAATGTGAGTTAATTCTCCAACTGTGACAGTTCCTGCAAGTGTTGCATTTGGTGAAACATGTACATAATCATTTATTATATTATCATGTTCTATTATTGCTCCAGTGTTTATTATACAGTTTCCTCCAATCGTTGCATCTGCATTTATACAAACATTTGCCATTATTGCTGTACCAGCTCCAATTGTTACACCTCTTGCAATTACAGCTGTTGGGTGAATTGCCGTATATAGCTTCAATTTATATTCATCATGTATTTTTTTTCTTAAATAATTATTTCCAATAGCAATTATAAAGTAAGTATCTTCAGAAACAAATTTATGGCAATCGTTAATTTTTCCAATTACCTTATAGCCATAAACTTCTTTTTTACTGTTATCATCATCAAGAAATCCTATTATCTTGTCTCCACTTTTTTCAATTATATCTGCTATTACTTTAGCATGCCTACCGGCGCCAATTATGATAACATCTTTAGACATTTACTTGATTCTCCTTATTATTTTTCTTGTCACCTTTTTCCTTATTTCCAGTGAATTTTTCCATTGTTGCATTACCTTCTTGTGCTATTCCTTCTCTTTTGAATACTTTTGCTACTGTCATAAATATTATTTTCATATCTTCAAAAAAAGTTATATGTTTTATGTACTGCAAATCATCATTAAACTTTTCTTCCCATGAAAGCGAATTTCTTCCACTTACTTGTGCAAGTCCTGTTAGTCCAGGTCTTACATCATGTCTGTGTTTCTGTTCTTCACTATACAATGGCAGATATTCAACTAGCAATGGTCTTGGTCCTACTATGCTCATGTCTCCTTTTAGTATGTTCACAAGCTCTGGTAATTCATCTAAACTTGTGCTTCTTAGCACTTTACCAAACTTCGTTAGTCTTTCTGAGTCTGGAAGTAAGTTTCCATTTTCGTCTTTTTTGTCTGTCATTGTTCTAAATTTGTATAGTGTAAATATTTTTTCGTCTTTTCCTGGGCGTTGTTGTTTGAATATTATTGGGCTTCCTAGTTTTATTCTAACCAGTATTGCTACTACTAGCAACACTGGAGATAAAACTATTAGTGCTATTAAGCTTAATATAAAATCTAATATTCTTTTTATATATTTTGCGTACATAACATTTCCTTTTCTATTATTTCCATAAGTCTATTATGGTTTTAATAACTCTGTTTTGTTCTTCTTCTGTCATTTTTGTATCAGATGGCAAGCATACTCCTCTTGTAAATAAGTCTTCTGATACAGCTTTGTCTGCAACTTTTATGAAATCGCATTTTGCAAATACTGGTTGCATGTGCATTGGTTTCCATACTGGTCTTGTTTCTATGTTTTCTTTTTCTAATGCTTCCATTATGTCTAGTGGTTTTACTTTTGAATTTGCTTTTAATGTTATTACAGATAACCAGTGGTTTGGTACTGTGTCTACTGGTGTTGGTTGCATTTCTATATCTGGTATTTGTTTGAATGCTTCTTTGTATCTGTTGTATATGTCTGTTTTTTGTTTTATTCTTAAGTCTATAACTTTTAATTGTCCTCTTCCAATTCCAGCTACTATGTTACTCATTCTGTAGTTATATCCTATTTCTTTATGCTCATAATGACGTGCTTTTTCTCTTGCTTGTGTTGACCAAAATCTTACTTTTGCAATTTTTTCTTCGTCTTCTGAAACTAACATTCCGCCACCACTTGTTGTTATTATTTTATTTCCGTTGAATGAGTAAATTCCGTATTTTCCAAATGTTCCTGTTTCTTTTCCTTTATATGTTGAGCCTAAGCTTTCTGCTGCATCTTCTACTAATGGTACTCCATGTTTATCGCAAATTGCTTTTATTTCTTCTATTTTTGCTGGTGTTCCATATAAATGAACTACTATTACAGCCTTTGGATGTGGATATTTTTCAAATGCTTTTTCTAATGCCTTAGGATCCATGTTCCATGTTTCTGGTTCACTGTCTATGAATACTGGTGTTGCATTTTGATATGTTATTGGGTTTGCTGTTGCAGAGAATGTTAAGCTTGAGCAAAATACTATGTCTCCTTCTTTTACGTCTAGTGCTTTAAAAGCCATATGTATTGCTGCTGTTCCTGCTGATAATGCAGCTGCATATTTTGTTCCAACATAGCTTGCAAGTTCTTCTTCAAACTTGTTTACATTTTCTCCAAGTGGAGCAATCCAGTTTGTATCAAATGCCTCTTTTACGTATTCTTGTTCATATCCTTCATCAGACATATGTGGTGAAGCTAAGTAAATTTTTTTATTCATAGTTATTTCCTTCTTTCTATATAATAATTTTAAGCTTCTTTTGGCATTGACTCATGTTCTTGCATTTGTCTTGCTTCTATTTCTTCAAGCTCTTGTTTGTAGTTTATTATCTTTTTATTTTTTTCTTCTGCCTCAACAAATGTTGGTACAGCCTTTTTTACTACCTTCTTGATTTCTTCCATTGTATGGTTTTCTGTTTGTACAAATTCTCTTAACATTTCAACTCTTTTATTTACTTCTTCGGCTGGAATATCAAGTGGTTCTGCAACAAATATTTTGTTGTGTTTTGTGTGTTCCAAGCCTTCTTCAGACATTAGCAATTCTTCGTATAGTTTTTCACCTGGACGAAGTCCTGTTATTTCTATTGGAATGTCTATATCTGGTTGAAGTCCTGATAATTTTATTAAGCTTACTGCTAAATCATATATTTTTACAGGCTCTCCCATGTCTAGTACAAACACTTCTCCACCTTTTGCATAAGTCATGGCTTGCAATACAAGTCCAACCGCTTCTGGTATTGTCATAAAAAATCTTGTTATGTCTTTGTGGGTAACTGTAACTGGTCCGCCTTCTTTTATTTGTTTCTTAAATAATGGAACAACTGAGCCATTGCTTCCTAAAACGTTTCCAAATCTAACTGCTGCATATTCTGTTTTGCTAGTTTTATTTTTTGCTTGAATTACCATTTCACACATTCTCTTACTTGCACCCATTATATTTGTAGGGTTTACAGCCTTATCTGTTGATATTAAAATAAATCTCTTTGTTCCGAATTTATCTGCACAATCTGCAACATTTTGTGTTCCTAAAACATTATTTTTTATTGCTTCTAATGGGCTAACTTCCATTAATGGAACGTGTTTATGTGCTGCTGCATGGAATACTAAATATGGTCTGTATTTTGAGAAAACATCTTCTAGTTTTTTCTTATCTCTTACACTTCCAATTATTCCTTTTATATTTAAGTTTGGATATTTTGCTCTTAATTCTAGTTCAATATTATACAAGTTATTTTCATAAATATCAAATATTATAAGCAATTCTGGATTAAAAGTTGCAATTTGTCTGCATAGTTCAGAACCAATTGAACCTCCTCCACCAGTTACTAGTATAGCATGTCCTTTTATTAGGCTTTCTATATTATTGTTATCAAGCTTAATTGGATCTCTTCCCAGTAAATCTTCTATTTCAACTTCTTTTAAACTTTCTAATACATTTTTATTTTTAATAATATCTTCTGTAGATGGTAATATTCTAATTTTTGCGTTTGTCTCTTGGCAAATATGCAATAACTCTTTTTTATTCTCTGGTGAAATATTTGTAATTGAGAAAAATATTTCTTGAACATTATATTTTTTGCATACTTCTTGAATTTTATCCCTATTTCCTAAGATTTTAACACCAGAAATTGAGCAATTCCATTTTGCTGGATTATCATCAATTAGTCCAACTATATAATATGTATTTTTTAAACCTTCTCTAATAGCTTTAATAATATCTCTTGAAGATCTGCCAGCACCTATTATAAGTAATCTTTTTGCAATTACTGGTTCATCATTCTTTTTTTCTGCTGGCAAAGTTTCATTTAGCAACATTCTTATAACAACTCTACAAGAAACAGTTCCAACGGCTATTAGTACACACGACAAAATGCACTCTTTTGTTGTAAATGTATCTATTTTAAATATGTTTTTTATTATGTAGGTGGTTATGCAAGAAATTGCACATACGAATATGTAAATTAAATAATCTCTTCCATTTTCGTATCTTGTAATGCTCCTGTATAAATTAAATACTCTAAAAAAGATTTGGTATATTACAATAGATAATGCGATAGTAATTCCAATTTGTTTCCATTCTTCTGCTTTAAAATAAAATGCGTTTGATAATAAAAATTTAGAAAATATACAAGCTAATGCAATTATTAAAATATCTATAATTGCTAGTATTATCTTATTTCTTTCAAATTTAATTTTTTTCATTTTCAACATCCTCTTAATTTTCTATTCTCCACACCCTGTTTTGTTTATTATTTTCTCACTTATTTCTTTTACCTTTTCGCTTGGTGTGTAATCATCATCGTCGAATAATTCCTTATGTAGTTCTTTTACACTACTTTCAAGTGTTACTGGTACTCCATACCAAACTCCATTTATAATTTTACCTTCAACTGTTGGAGGCCAGCCTTTACTTTCAGTTATTTTGTATGATGCAACTGTTGGTATTAAAGAAACTATTTCATTTGCATCTATATTTGTATATATTCTTGGTAATACCTTATCTGTTATGGCATTTAGTTCTGACACACTCATTTGCTTTACTTTTTCTAAACATGCAGTCATAACATTTCTCATTCTTTCTGTTCTCTTATAGTCCGTATCAATTTTTCTTATTCTAGAATATGCAAGAGCTTGGTCTCCATTTAACATATATGTTCCTGCTTCATTAATGCCAGAAATTTGAGTTGCCTCTGCATCTGTTACTGTTATAGTTACTCCTCCAAGATCATTAACAATTTCTTTTACTGCTTCAAAATTTACTGTTACAAATTCTGTTATATCCAAATCTAAATTTGTATTTAGAGTACTTAAAGCAAGAGTTGGTCCACCATATGAATATGCATGAGTTACTTTGTCTAAGCTTCTCCCAGTCAATTCTAAATATGTATCTCTATATACTGATACAAGTCTAACTTCTTTTGTTTTGTTGTTTATACTTGCAATTACTATACAATCGCTTCTATTTCCTAGACTGTATGAATCTTGTCTACTATCAATTCCAAGAATAGCAATATTTCTATAGTCAGCAAGCTCCTCTTCAACCCCTGTAGTTATTTCTATTTCGTTTTTATCTACCTCAACTTGTTGTATTTTAGATACTTTATTCTGTACAAACCAGTACCCATAACCAACTACAGCACCTATAAGTAAAATTATTATTATTAAAGCTATCAATATTCCTTTAACTACCTTGTTGCCTTTTTTTGCTTTTTTTTCTTCTTTGTTATCTATATCACTCATATATTTCTTCTTTCTTTCGTCATTTTCTATTTTTTTAGTTCTTTTTTCGACCTTCAAATTATATTATACATATGCCTTTGCATTTTTTCAACCCTTTTTTTACATTTTACAATAATTAACATAAATAGCCTTTACTCGGTAACTAGAAATTACTTTTTCAATTGTCCTAATGAACATAAAAAAAGTGAAACACTTTTATTGCTTTTGGCAATTTGTTTCACATTTACTATTTAACATTTTTGGGGGTAAATATCTATTTATTACCATAATTTTTCTATTCTCAATTGATCTTTCACTAAATCTGTTTTATAATAAATTTATAAAACATTAGTGTCCATAGCATAAATGCTATGTAAGTCATTAGTATAAGGAGAAAACTCATATATTTAATGATTTTCTCCTTTATTTTAAATAAATTTTGTTATAATATATATTTTCTTAATTTTTCTGTCATTTTATCAGATTATTAAAATTATTATGCATTATTCTTCCATTATTGTTACTTCTCTGTCTTCTATACTTTTTCTGTACTCACAAACCTCAATTTCTTCATATATTTTTACATTTGAATCTATATAATTTATTTGTGCATATAGTTCCAACACAATTGCTATCATGTCTTCACGTTGTACTTTAAGTATTCCATAAATATCTCCTGGAATATCATCATCTACCGTAATTTTTCTGTCCGCTTCTGTCGCGAACTTATCTCTAGTATTATCAGTTGTTAGAATATATGTTGTCTTGTTTACATATTCATTTCCTAGCTTGTACTTTTCGTCTTTTATCTTATATTCTAAATCTTTTATTATGGCATCTCCTTCAATAGTGTATTGTACAATTCTTATTTTATCTTCTTTTCTATCTTTTGCATTTATTTCTGTGTTTTCTATAAATTTATCTAGCCTATATTTGTTAAATACTTTCTCATTAGTAATTACAACACATCCATCTTTAATTGCTTGTTTTATAGTATAATCTTTTGGAAGTTCTGATAAATCTTTATATCCATATTTATCGGTTCCATTTGTTGCATTAAGCTTGCTTTCTGTATTTGATAGAGTGTTTTCATTATTTAATGTTTGTTTTTTTGCTTGTTGATTTAATGCTATAAAAATACTTCCCACTATTACTATAATAACTAAAACAATAATTAATAATTTTTTCTTTTTCATCGCAATTTCTCCTTCTAATATTTTCGGCATGTTCGCCGTTATCTATTATTTAGACGTTGCATTTTTTCTATTTTGTTGGTGTTTTGCACAAATTATTGCAAATATTATTGTTAATACTAAAAATATTGATGTAAAAGATAGCCATATGTTACTTGTTATACTATGTATTTTCTCCTCTTTTTGCTGTATTTCAATTGTTTCTGTAGTTTTATTATCTCCTATTGTATTCTCAATTTTATCACCTGTTTGTACATTTTCAAGTTCTTCTTGTTTTTTATTCTCCTGTGATGTATCATTTTTAATCTCCGTTTTTGAATCTTCTGTTTTCTGCGAATTGTTTTTTGCTTCATTTTTTGTCTCTATACTTTCACTATTCTTGTACTGTTTAGATCTAATATACAATGTTAATGTAACAATAAACATACTGATATTTCCTAATAATAGTTTTAAACTGTTTAATGCTTTGTAATATCGCCATTGCACTGTTCCAATCGGTTCATTTAAAATTTTTGATATTTCTTTAAATGATAGTTCTCCTATTATTTTTAATGATACAATTTCTTTTTCTTTAAGCGATAATCCGCTTATTATTTTTTCGTATTTTTCTTTGTCTATAATATCTTGTATATACCTACATTCTGTTTCATTACTTACATCATAAACTTCCTCTAACGCTATATTCGGCTTTTCTTTTCTATAATACGAAATTGCTTCATTTTTGGTAACTGCATATAACCAGGTAGCTTCTTTTGAGCTTGGCAATTTTTCTTTTTTTAAGCTATATATTTTTGTAAATACTGTTTGAGTTACATCTTCGCTTGCTTCCTTGTTTTTTAATATTGAGAATGCTATTTTATATACAAGCAATTTATAATTTTTGTATAATAATTCAAATTTAGCTGTATCACCAGCTCGTAATTTTAAAAAGATATCATGTAGTTCTTGTTTATTCATCATAATTTTTCCTTTTTTGTTTTATTATAATTTTCATTTTTGTACTTTGTCAATAACCTAATACATTTATTTTTATTTCATGTTATTTTCTCTTATAAATTGTCATGTTTTAGCAAAATCTTTTTTCATTTTTTTCATTAAATGTATTGATTTAGTAAATAACATAGAGTATAATTAATATACTAATAGTGATAAAGAAATTTATCTTTAAACTAGGTTGCACAAACCTTTGATTTATTTCATAAATAAGTGCACTATAACATTAGGTTAGATATGAGCCTTTAGGATGTTTATCCTATAAACGAATATCCCATTTAACATTAGGTTAGAAACGAGCCTTTAGTTCTTACTATAAACTAGTTTCAAGTAAAATTTATAGGGTGATACTTTATGTAATAGAGTATCACCCTATTTTTAGGAGGTTTAATGAATAATACTAAAAAAGTAAAACTAAAAAATCTTAATTTTTATACTATAAATGATAACTATATTAATTACATAAGTGATTTTGATAAACACATCGCTTATAATAAAAATCAAACTAGACCATATGTTGGTGTAATAATAATAATTGAATCCTATTTCTATTTTGCTCCTTTATTTTCTCCGAAAGTGAAACATAAAAATTATAAAGATAATCTTACATTCTTTAAAATTCGAGAAACTAAAACAAAGAGATATTTAGGTCTTATTCGATTTTCTGATATGATTCCAGTACCATTAAAATGCATTACTCCTCTTGATTTTAAAAATAAAAGTTACGGTTATAAAAGGCTTATTCACGAACAGTATTCGTATATTAATGTTTCTGAAAACAGAATAAAAATATTAAAAAAAGCACAAAAGCTCTATAGTATTGTCACAAATTCAACGAATAATAAGACCTCAAAATTTTACAAAAGTTTAAGTTGTGATTTTAAAGTGCTTGAAGAAAAATATTTGGAATACATAAAAATGCACTAAATATTTACTTCTTCATTTCAATAAAAATTGTCTTTTAATAAATATTTAATGCTTGTTTATAATTTTGTATTTTATATAAATTTTTCCATATATTCTATCATAAATAATGGTATGTTTATTATTTTTCCATCTCGTGCTAAATTTTTCATTGAGAATCGTATTGATAATTCATTATTAAATTTTTCATTATATTTTGTTAAACTTGTGTTGTTGGTTGATTTATTTGCTTTTACTTCTATTGGTATTATTCTGTTTTTATTTTGAATTACAAAGTCAATCTCATTTCTATCGAAAGTGAAATAATTTGGTGTATTATCGAGTGTGGTATTTAGCATGTTTAATACATAGTTTTCCGTGAATGCACCTTTAAATTCTTCAAACAGCCTATCTCCTTCTACCACTATTCTACTATCTAATCCAGCCATTTTTCTAAGTAGTCCTACATCATTCATATATATTTTAAATGCTGATAAGTCATTATATGCTTTTAATGGAAAGTCTGTTTTTGTTAGATTATATATTTTGTATATTAGATTTGCATCGTTTAACCAATTCAAAGCACCTTCATATTCTCTCGCTCTAGCACCTTCTTTTATTGTTTGGTATAGAAATTTCTTGTTCTCTTTTGCGAGTTGTGATGGTATACTGTTCCATATTAGTGAGATTTTATTTGCTTCACTTTCTTGAGTATGTTTTGAAAAGTCACTTTCATATGAAAGCAATATGTTTTCTTGTATATTATTTACAATTTCCATGTTTTTCTCGTTTACCCAAGCATTAACTGCTTCTGGCATTCCACCTATTATATAATATGCCTTTAATTTTTCTTCAAGTTGATTAAAAAATATATCTGGTATTGTTTCTATTTTTTCTATTGATTGCATATATTCTACTAAATTTTGCGCATTGTCGGCAAGTAAAAATTCACTAAAAGTCATTGGGTACATGTTTAAAAATTCTACTTTACCAACTGGAAATGATGTATGTGATAGACGTATTCCTAGCAGGCTTCCTGCACATGCTATATGATACTCATTTGCTTCCTCATAAAAGTATTTTAATGAGTTAAGTGCATTTGGGCACTCTTGTATTTCATCAAATATTATTAATGTTTTTTCAGGCATAATTGCTTTCCCATATATAAATGCAAGTTGTTCTAATATTCTCTTTGGGTCTTTTGTGTTTTCAAATAAATTATATAGGTCTTCATCATGGTCAAAGTTAAAATATGCAACGCCTTCATAGTTTTCTTCTCCAAATTGCTTCAAAATATAGGTTTTTCCTACTTGTCTTGCTCCTTTTAAAATTAATGGTTTTCTATATTTACTTTCTTTCCACTCTTTTAATTTTTCTATTATAAATCTTCTCAAAACAATCAACTCCTATTGATAATATACTTCTTTCTATATTAATTATACTATTAAATCACACTTTTGCAAGCATTTTTTCTATTTTTATCACACTTTTGCAGAATTTTAGCTGTGTTTTATCACATTTTTGTATCTTGGCATTGTTTATCTAATATTAATTTTGCTTTTCACATTATATTATTACCATTTTCCACCTAAATTTATAGCAAAAAAGAAGACCTAATTTTTTCTTGCTTTAATGCATTTTTGGTCTTCTTTAAAAAATTATTTATTATAGCTTATTGTAATTGTGCTTCCTTTTGCAACTTTACTTAAATCTACATAGTATCCATCTGTGTCATTTCCTTTTACATAACCGCTTGCTTTTGCTCGTGCAAAATTATATGATGTACTTCCTATTGTTAGGCTAAACTCTTTAGATGTATTTATTCCCTCTAGGTTAACTCTTCTTTTATTAGATTCTTCTAGTGTTATATCTCTTGTGTCTGTTGATGTTGTACTATCATTTATTATTGTATTAAATATACCTTGTAAATCACTAGCTGTCATAGAAGCCACATAAGATTTATCTGCATAACTATATTTATCAGCACTTCCATCGCTAATTATTTTATCGTACAATTTTCCTTTAACATTTCTTGTTTTGTTCCAGCCTGTTTCATCTGTTCCTTCACTGTTGCATAGATTTACATTTGTACTACTTGGGTCTAATATTGTTTTTGATAGTGTTCCACTCATGTTTAATCCAATTGTATAGAACTTAGATTTTGTTTCTGTTGTTCCATAATAATGTGATGTGACTTGCTTTTTGTAATAATCTGCTGTCCTTATTGTATAATATGCATCATTTTCTGAAGTTGAATTTCCTGTACCACTTCTATCTCCTGTAAGTGATTGATAATTCTTGTTATAATATGTTGGATCTCCATCTGATAGTAATATTATTACTGGCGTACGCGTTACTTCTTTGTCTTTTCCATTTACCTTAGTTGTGTATTTTGTGCTTGCAGATGTTAATATATCTGCTCCAGCCTTAATACCAGCTTGTGTATATGTTCCGCCATAAACATTTAGGCTTATCGAAGCAACTTCATTTACATTTGTTGATATTATATCTTTATCATATGTTGCACTTTGTGGTATTCCCCATTCATCACGCCATGTTATAGTATAAGTATCATCTTTTATTGTTAAATATTTTCCATCACTTTTTGGTGTGTATTTTCCAAGTGGTAACAATGTTATGGCATTTGAATTATTAGAGTAACTGCTGTTTTCTTTTGAACTATATGCTACAACTCCAACTCTACTATCTGGGTTTTCTTTCATTATTGTTGAAATTGCACTGTTTACAGAATCAACCATTGTTTTGTCTTTATCATTATCATTCATACTTCCAGAAACGTCTAGAACAAATACTACATCAAGTGGTGTTTTTACGGATGTTTCTGATGTTTTAGTTGTTGTTATTTCTACCGTTCCCTGAATGTCCTGTTTAAATGTATTTGTAATATTGTAGCCATCATATGATGTTTCGTAATTTTGTACTACTTCTTCCTCAACCCTATATTGGTTCAACTGAACATTGCCATTGTTATCTAATATATAGCGTCCATCTTCGTCTACCTGGTATTTTGGTAATTCTGTAAATGTATATTTTGTATTTCCATTAGTTAATTTGATTGTTTTGTCTTTAATTCCGTTTTTCAATAAATTTATTGTTATTTCTGGGTGAACTAGTTCTGTGCCTTCTGGATCAACCCAAGTCTTTTCACCATTTATTAAAATTAATTCTTGATTAATTGTGTTTACAAAATCAAATCCATTTTGAGTAGATGCATATCCATCTATGCTAACTTCTTCAACTGTATATACGTTTAATTCAACATTGCCTTTATCATCTAATATATAGTTTCCGTCTTTATCTACCTGGTACTTTGGTAAATTCTTAAATGAATATGATGTATCACCATTTTTCAATTCAACATATTCTTCAGTTTTTTCACCATTCTTTACCAAATAAATTTTAATTGTTGGGTAGTCTATTCCATCTGGTACTATCCAAGTTTTTGTTCCTTTTACCTCAGCCTTATTATCTTCAATTATTGTATTTACAAAATTTGTTCCGTTTAATTTTGAAATGTAACCTGGAACCTCTATTTCTTTAACTGAATATTCATACTCGTGACCATCTGATAAATCGTATTTTTCGAGTCCTGTAAATGAATATGTTGTTGTTCCATCTTTAAGTATAACTTCATCTCCTGTTGGTTTTCCATCTCTTAATAATATTATTGTAATATCCTGGTGTTTTGTGTCCTTTGGATCTACCCATGTCTTAGTTCCTGATATTGATGTTTCTTTTTGCATTATTGTATTTGTAAAGTCAACTCCATTATCAGCTCTTTCAGACGTATATCCCGGAACTTCAACTTCTTTTACTTCATAATTATATTCATTTCCTTCTGAATCATATGTTTCTAAGTCTGTAAATTTATAGCTATCATTCTCAAGTTTTGTTTTTCGGTATAGTTCTTTATTTCTATATAATTCAATTGTTACTTCAGGACGTTCTGTTCCATGCGGATCTTTCCAGGTTTTCTTTCCACTTATTTCTTTCTTTACTTGATTTATTGTATTTGTTATTTGTGATTTATGGTCTTTACTGTATGTTGTTTGATATCCTTCAACTGGATTTTCTGAAACAGTATATTCATATTCGTGTCCATCTGATAAATCATATTTTTCAAGCCCTGTAAATGAATATGTTGCCTCTCCATCTTTAAGTGTAACTGTTTCTTTTGTTGGTTTTCCATCTCTTAATAATACTATTGTAATATCTGGATGTTTTGTTCCTTCTGGATCTTTCCAAATTTTTGTTCCTGATATTGAAACTTCATTATTCTGTGCAATTATATTTATAATCTCTGTTTTGTGATCTTCGCTGTATGTTGTGTTATAGCCATCGACAGCTTCTTCCATAACAGTATATTTATTTAATTGCACATTACCATTTGCATCCAATTCATATTTTCCTTCTGAATTAGTTCTATATTTAGGTAAATTTTCAAATTTATAGTTTGTTTCTCCATCTTTTAATGTTGTAGTTCTAAATGGCGTAGTATTATCGTTTTGGTATAGATTAATTGTAATAGTAGGGTGTGTTGTTTCTTCTGGATCTATCCATTTCTTTATTCCCTCTACACTAACTGTTTCGTCTTGATTAATTGTATTTGTAATTGTTAATTTATCATCACTATATGATGGTGCATAGCCTGCAAGTTCACCTTCTTGAGCCGTGTAGATATATTCATTGCCCTCTGAATCATATTTTGGTAATTCTGTGAAAGTATAACTTGTTTTTCCTTTTTCAAGTATTGCTGTTCTAAATATTTCATCTTTTCCACTTTGGTATAGATTAATTGTTATATCTTTATGTTCGACATCTACAGGATCAACCCATATTTTCGTAACAGTTACATCTTTTGTAAATGTTGTATAATCAATCTTATTTTTTACAGTTAATATGTTTCCTTCTTTCCCATAAATAGGTTCGTCATAGTTAGATAATTTGGTTATTTCCACAACTGTATATTCTATTTCTCTTCCGTCTACATCATACTTTTGTAAATTTTGGAATGTAACTGTCCAATTAACGTCTTCTGCATCTGATGCTATTTGAGTAATTCCTGTTGGTTTTCCATCTTTATATAATTCAAATGTAACACTTGTTCTTACTCCAACTTTTCCATCATTGTCATCCCAAATCTTCTTAGCCGTAACATGAGTTATAACATTTTCATATTTTAATGTATTTGTTATACTAAATGTTACTTTATTTTCCTCTTTTAAATACTCATATCCAACATTGTAATTCTTATCTAAATTTATTTCTCTTACATCATAATCTATAAGAGCTTTTGTTTCTAAGTCATATTTGTTAAGTCTTGTGAAAGATTTTTTCCAGTTATTACCATCATCTAATTTTATAGTCTTGATACTTTCTGTTGCATCTTTACTTAAATATAATCCAACTGTAATTTCTGTTGGTCTATATTTATCAACATTTTCCTTATCTTCGAATTTCTTTTCGACGTCTATTGAAACATATTCTTTTACTACCTCATCATCTGTTGGAGGTACTGGAGTCTCATCTTGCTTTGCCTCTGCATTTCTTACTGTTATTTTTTCATCTTTAAATGGATTTATTGTTACTGTGAATGTTATATATTTTTCTTCTCCACCTTCCAACGAAACTTCTATTCCAGCGTTTAGTTCGGCTTCAGTATAAGTATTTTCTCCACACTTAATGCTGTCTGCTACTAGTGTTGTTCCCTCTGGAACAGTATCTGATATTTTAACTATGCCTTTACCATTTCCAATATTTTTAACTGCTAATGTATATGTGATTGTATCTAATTCATGTAATGGATTTTCTTTTGTTACAGGTGTTCCATCTTTGTGTTTTCCTTCGCTAGTTTTTATTGTACTAATATCTGGGAATTTATTTACATGAACTTTCAATTTAGTAGCTATATCAAAAGCTCTTATGTTTATTGGACTCCAACCTATTTCTGTATTTTGCTCAACTAATACGTTTTCTCTTCCCGGTATTACTGTTGTTTGTGTATATTCTTGGTTTGGCACATTTGCTTCACCTGTTGTAGTACCAGTTGATGTATTTCCATCATTTTCTATTGTAGCTCCATTATTTCCATTTTGTCCTATATCAACAGAATCTGCATTTTCTCCAGTGTTTGGCAAAAAATTTCCATTATCATTATTTTCTGTTTCATTATTGTTTAGGTTTCCATTATCTGCTATGCTTATATTTGTTCTACTATTATCTTCACTGTTTTCTACAGTTTGACGATTTTCATTTTTCATTGCAGCAGCTACATTTCTATTACCTTTTACAAAGGCTACTGTACCTGTAATTGCTGCTATTAATAGAACTACTGCTATACTCATAATTATAATGATCTGCCTACTCTTATAATTAATTCTCGCCTTCAATTTATTTACCCCCATATTTTATTTATTGAATTTGTCTAGCTTTAGTTATTAGTCTATTCTTATGTCCGTTTGTACATGTTATTAATGTTATTTCTCTCGTTTCAGCCTCTACACTCTCTACACAACTCACATCATCTGGATCTATAGAATATATTTTAAATATTTCATATTCCACTGTTTCATTTTTTAGATTAGTTAATTTTATTCTATCTCCTATTTGTAAGTATTTAGTCTTTCCAAACATTGTACCATCTTTGTTATTATGCCCTGCGATAGTATAGTTTCCAATCTCGTTTGCCTGAGGTCCCCAGAATTTAGTTATACAAACCTTCATTGTTTCTTCGTTTGTATGATCTATAATCGGGTATTTTATATTTATTTTTGGAATTTCTATTATTCCTTCAACTTTATACCCTTTAAATTCTAACTCTGGCAAACTCTCTGATTTCAAGGTTTCTTCTTTATTTAGCTCTTCTTCTATTGTAGTAAGTGATGCTGATACTTCTTTTTCATTCAAATAATTTCCGCCATATCTAATTATTATCATGGCTACTACTATAATTAGTGCTACGATTAACATGGCAATAATAAGATTATAGATTTTTTTCATAACTATTTGCTCTCAGTTTTCTTGTTTAATTTTTTTCTTAACACTATGAATATTATAAGTGCTATTAATATTACTCCCAGTAATGTAAACAATACAGCTCCTCTATCGAATGTTACTGGTAATTTAACTGTTTCTTTTATTATTTTATCTTCTTCATCTATACGTTTTTCTTCAAAGTCATATTTGCTTATAAGTAACTTTGCATCTATTATTTCTTTTTCTCCATTAGTTTCTTTTATGTATACTATATATTTATCTCCAGTTCTAGCCGTTTCTGATTGTAGAATTTCAGAATTTTCAATTTCTGTCCAATCTGTTTTCTCTGGTATTAATCCTTTATACAATTCATAAAATTTCTTTTCTAATAACAGTCTTTCATATGTATTAGTTTCATCATTTTTTGCCATTTTCTCGGCTAAATTATACATTTCTTCTGCTTCTTTATTCTCGTTGTCCACTTTTATTAAATTATAGTAATATTGTGAACCTTCATTTTCTTTTACTACAATTTTTCCAGTTGTTACTGTTGTAGTTACTCCCTCTACTTCTGGATGTGTAATGTGTTGTTTTGTAACATCTATTTCTATTCTATCTGTTTTCTCGTTTACTTTGGTAGTAGTGTCCACTAAAGCAATTATTTCATCTGTTAGTGCGTCTTCAAGATTAATTTCGTCTGCTTCCATTGCTATATTATCGTTTGCATCTTTTACCCAAATATAAGCACTTAAGCTTGTTGGATTTGCTCCAAAAATTTTCTCAAATGAAGCCTTGTCTATGTATGCCACATTTAAAGCCCCTGCTTCTTTTTCTGGCTGATCTGTTGCAGAGTTTGTAAAATTTAAATCAGCTATTTTTTCATTTTTGTTGACACTAATTGCAAATTGAAATTCCTTATTGCAAAACTCTTCGTAATAAATTAAATATTCATTGTTAGAGTTTTTTAAAATTACCTTTTCATTGGTATTTGCAAGCACTAAGGCATCAGTCATTAATATAATTATTACAACTAGCATAATAACAATTTTTTTAGTTTTCATTTCCACTTTTTCCTTTCTTTTTTATAATAGATATTCATGCAATACAAATATATGAGAAAAAAATAAAATGTTGCTAATAACATAAGTTTTTAATAACTTTGCTATTAAAAACATTTTTATATATTATTGAGCCCTTTGTAACATTTTTTATAAAAATAAAGAAAATATTGGAAATAAAATTGTAAAAATCTTGAATTTATGATAATATGTTACCAATAGTTCAAAAATTTTACAAGGAGGTAGTTCACGATATGAATAACAATAAACTAGATACAATTACAAACCTGTTTGAAGAAAAAGAAATAAGAAGTATTTGGGATAGTGAAAAAGAAGAATATTTTTTTAGCGTGGTTGATGTTGTAAGTGCATTGACAGATAGTAACGACCCAGCACATTATTGGAGAACCCTTAAATCAAGAATGATTCAAGAAGGAAATGAAACCGTCACAAATTGTGACACTTTCAAATTAAAAGCAAAAGATGGAAAAATGAGAAATACTGATATGCTAGATACACAAAATATTTTAAGACTTATTGAGTCAATACCATCACCAAAAGCCGAACCTTTTAAAATGTGGTTAGCAGTTTTAGGGAATGAGCGAATAAATGAAGTATTTGATCCAGAGATAGCAATTAATCGTGCTGTAAACTATTATCGTAATAAGGGTTATAGTGATGAATGGATTAAAAAAAGATTAACAGGTATTGTTGATAGATTTAAACTAACAGATATATGGAAAGATGGTGGTGTTGAAAAACCAATTGAATATGCCATGCTTACTAATGAAATATATAAAGGATGGTCTGGAATGAAAGCCTCTGAATATAAAAAGCATAAAGGTCTACGAAAAGAAAGTTTAAGAGATAATATGACTGATATTGAAGTACTTCTTACTGATTTAGGAGAAATTGCTACTCGTGATATAGCAAGAACAGAACATCCACAGGGATTTAATGAAAATATGACTGTTGCTAAACGAGGTGGACAAGTTGCAAATGATGCTAGGAAGTCTTATGAAAAGCAAACTAAAAAATCTGCAATTTCAAAAGAAAATGCTTTAAATTATAAATATATAGATGATAAGAAATTAATTGAAGCTAAGAAATCTAAAAAGAAGAATTAGTTTACTAAAATAATTATTATAGTTTTATTATGTAAAAAAAATTTAATATATCATATTTTGCTTTTACTTGTTTATCAGTATCTATAATATGTTTTCTTAAAGTACCATCTAAAAGCATTATAGTATAATTAGCTTTCTTATATTTTTTCAAATATTCTAGTCTTAAATGACCGTACTTTACAATATGATAATTTTTTTCGTATTCATCTTCTGCTAAATATAAGTCAGGAATAAAATAATCTCCTTCTTTATGATAAGTTATCTCCCTCATAACTAAAAAACACCTAAAATTTATTTTCACTACAAAATGAATAAAAATTTTATATCATATCAAGCTATCAAAACGCCAATAAAATAAGGAAGAACATAATAAGTACAATTTTGTCCTTATTTAAATTCTCCCTTCCCTCGTCTTTTTAATTTATTCTACTTTTAAATTTATTTTGCGTAGTCTACAACTCTTGTTTCTCTTATGATGTTTACTTTTATTTGTCCTGGATATTCCATTTCTTCTTCTACTTTTTTAGCAACATCTCTTGCAAGAATTGTCATGTCTGCATCTGAAATTTGTTCTGGTTTTACAACTATTCTAACTTCACGACCAGCTTGAATTGCGAATGATTTTTCAACTCCTTTGAATGAGTCTGCAATTGATTCTAGCTTCTCTAAACGCTTGATGTAGTTTTCAAGTGTTTCTCTTCTAGCTCCCGGTCTTGAAGCAGATATTGCATCGGCTGCGGCAACTAAAACAGCTTCTACTGTTTGTGGTTCTACATCTCCATGGTGTGCCTCTACAGCATTTATTACTAGTGGATTTTCTTTGTATTTCTTAAGAATATCTACACCAATTTGAACGTGAGTTCCTTCTACATCATGGTCTAGTGCCTTACCAATATCATGTAATAATCCTGCTCTTCTTGCAAGCTTTGGATCTAATCCTAATTCATCTGCCATAATTCTTGCCAAGTTAGAAACTTCTATTGAATGGTTTAATACATTTTGTCCATAGCTTGTTCTGTATTTTAATTTTCCTAACAAGTTTACGATGTCTGGATGAAGTCCAATTACGCCTGTTTCCATGCAAGCTCTTTCTCCTTCTTCCTTGATTGTTTCGGCAACTTCTTCTTTTGCCTTTTCAACCATTTCTTCAATTTTTGCTGGGTGAATTCTTCCATCTTCCATCAATTTTTCAAGAGCTATTCTTGCAATTTCTCTTCTTAATGCATCAAATCCAGATATTACTACTGCTTCTGGTGTATCATCAATTATTAAATCTACTCCTGTTAAAGTCTCTAATGTACGGATATTTCTTCCTTCTCTTCCTATTATTCTACCTTTCATTTCATCGTTTGGTAGTGGAACTATAGATACAGTTGTTTCTGCTGTATGGTCAGCCGCACATTTTTGAATAGCATATCCAATTACTTCTCTTGCATTTTTTATAGATTCTTCTTTAACCTTATTTTCTGCAGCCTTTATTAAGTTTGCTTTCTCTAAAGTTAATTGCTTGTCCATATCTGAAAGTAATTGATTTTTTGCTTCTTCCTTAGATAATCCTGAAATTCTTTGAAGTTCTTGCATTTGCTTGTCCAAAGTTTTTGATATTTCTTGTTTCTTATTTTCAAGCTCTTGCTTCTTGTTTTCGATTTCTTGTTCCTTTCTCTCAATGTGTTCCATTTTGTTTTCAAGATTTTCCTCTTTTTGTAATAATCTTCTTTCTTGTTGTTGTACTTCGCTTCTTCTTTCTCTAATCTCGTTATCAAGATCTTTTCTACTGTTCATGATCTCTTCTTTAGCCTTAAAAATTTCTTCTTTCTTTTTGTTTTCGGCTTCTTTTTGTGCAAGGTTAATTATCTTTCTTGCTTCTTCCTCTGCACTTCCTAATTTTGATTCTGCTACTTTTTTTCTTATTGCCATACCTACAAAGGTAAAAATGATTGCTGAGACTAGAAAAATGGCGATATCAATTACAATTTGCATAATCTAACACCTCTTTCTATTAAATTTTCAATGTGCATAAATATATATCTAATACTCTCTCTAAATATATAAATTTTATTTAATTATCTATCTATAATTTTTTATATTAGCTATACTTTACATATACTATTTTATATGTATTATGGCTGGCTGTCAAGTGTTTTTTTCAAAAGTATAATTATACCAACTCCTATTTTAATCCTATGTATTCCTTGTAATTTATATCTTTTTTTCTATAAGAATTTGGATCAAGTCCAACTCTTGTTCTCATATAATTTAATATTAAAATCATTATTGTGAAAAATACTATTCCAAATATTATCATTGAATGTTTTACACTAAAGTTTGATGAAATAATAGCTCCAAATGTACATATTATTAGGTTTCCAAGTCCTATTACAAAGCTATGTGCAGAGTACACTTTGTTTGCAACCTCTCCATTTGTGAAATTCGTTATATATTTTTTTATTAACACATAATAAAAACCTGTTGATAAATAACGTACTGCATATGTTGCTACAATTATTCCTATAATTAGCCAATATGGTAACCCTGTAACGGCAATAATTCCTGCCATTAAACATGCAAGCGTATATGAAACTCCAACAATTGATAATGTTTTATTTTTATATTTTTGATGTATTTTTTCATGATGTTTTGATGATATTCCAGCAACTATTTGCATTATAGCATATATAATTCCTGTTATAGATGCTGATAATCCCATTTCATCTAGAAGTCCCATTTCGTATGTATTCATAACCATTATAATTCCATACATTACTCCCGAAAATAGCATTAATGCTTTTAATCTGCTCGAATTAAATATGAATGAAAATGCTAATTTTAAATCTCTAAAATATGTTTTATAATATTTTTTAATGTCTTCTTGTTTCTGTACTGGTATAAGTTCTGTAAAACCAGTCGCAAGTAATGCTGATATTAACAATATTATTACACATATTGTCATTGGTATATAGCCATTTATATCAAACAAAAATCCCGACACTATTGCTGAAAAAGCAGAAATGTAATAAAAGTTTCCAACAGACTTTCCATCAATTTTAGAATATATTTGGCTCTTTTCTTTTACATCAGGTATTGATGAATTTAAAAGCCCCGGTTCTGCCACGTCTTTCATTGCAACTGCTATCGCTCCAAACAAGTTACCAATAATTAGCACTGGTAAAGAATTTGATAACATTATTACTGTAACAGATGTTGCTTGAAATAAATCTGCTATAATCAAACTTCTTCTATTTCCTATTTTATCGATTACAACTGTTATTGGTATTTGAAATAACACCTTAAATAAGCCCAAGAATGCACTCACTACCACTATATCACTTGCAGTAAAACCTTTTACTTGTGTTAAAAATAAAAACTTTATTGCATAGTAAAATAGTAAATCGAAGGTTAGCATTCTATGTACAGAATAAATTCGCATATTTTTCTTTCTTGCGTTTATTTGTTCTTTTTCTTTTGATTCCATCGTTACTCCTTTTACGGTTAATATTTTTTCTATTTACTATATATCTCTTCATTTTATAATTATATAGTAACATTTTTGTTTTTTCAATAGAAAAATTTAGCAATTTTATAATACTTGTTATATAATAATGGTTTTATATAAAAATAAACCATTTACCAATACTAAAGCAAACACAAAATTTAAGTTTTTGTGTGCATTACATATTTGTAAATGATTTGTTTTTTATTATTTTAAATATATATTAGGGTCTACATTTTCTCCGTTTTGTTTTATTTCGAAGTGAAGGTGTGTTTCATCTGCTATTTCAAATCTTGCAGTATTTCCAACTGTTGCAATAGTTTGCCCCTGTTTTACTTCTTCTCCAACAGTTATAAATTCTGCTGTTAACAAATTTGAATAAACACTCTCAAATCCATTTGTATGTTCTATTACAACCGTTAGTCCATATCTTGGATCATTTTTTATCGACTTAATTTTTCCGTCTGCTGAGGCTTTTACTATATCTGTCTTTTCTGATTTATAGTCTATTCCTAAATGAGTAGTCCATTCATCTAAAGTTACTGAATATACTAAGTTGTCACTCGAATAATCTTTAATTTTTTCACCATCTACTGGATTTACAAAAGTTGGGTCTTTTGTTTTCTCAACTTGTTCAACATTGGTTACATTTTCGTTTAACGTATTCTCTTTTACATTATTATTTTTTGTTGCATCTGGCATTTCTTCTTTTTCATTTTCATTATTTTCATTCTTATTATTTAAATTTTTATTTTCTTCATTTTTGCTTGTATTTACTGCCATTTTATTTGTATTTTCTGTATTTGTAGTACTTTTTGTTGTATTTTCAAGTTCATTTACACTCTTACCAATAGAACTACTTGCCGCTTCTGTGTTTTCTATCATATTCATTCTATTATTATCTGTAGATGATATTTTTTGTGTATTGTTTATGTTTTTTGCTTGTGTTGATAAGTTATTACTGTACAACACGTACGCTACAATAAATGCAACTACTGCAATTAAAATTATACCTCCCCATGTAAAAAAACTTACACCTTTTCTAGAATCTGCATCTCTTCTTCCTCTTCTATCCATTTGGTTCCTCCTTATTTTTTATTAATATAAGTTTTCCCAAATTTTCAAGATATATACATTTTTTAGTAACTACTATATAAAAGTAGATTGCTTTTTAAATTAGTTTGCTCATACTTTGCAGACTTCTTATTTACTATAATTCTTGCTACAATTTTCAATCCTTTGGCAATATTATTTCATAGCTATAATCTAATTTCTTTACAAATTTGTAATTTCTACTCCGGTGTAATAATGCTTTATAATTTCTTCATAATTGCTTCCTTGTTTTGCCATGCTATCTGCACCAGTTTGGCTCATTCCAACACCATGCCCATAACCTTTTACAGTGAATTTTATTTCATTTTCACTTATTTGCGTTGTAAAATTGGCAGACCTTAGTGCTAATAAACTTCTTACTTCAACCCCAGATAGTTCCAAGTTGCCAATTTTTATTGTTTTAACTCTATCACCTTGTGTGTATTCTATTACTTTTATGCAATTTTCATCATTATAATCTATTGTAAACTCCGGATATTTTTCTTTTATCTTCTTTTCAAATTCTTCTTTTGTAAATGTAGCTTCTGATTGATATTGACTGTAAGCATCTTCTCCAGATGTCTCCACGCTTTGTAAATATGGTAGGTCACTACCACCCCAAACATTAGACACCTCTTCCGTCTTTCCACCGCTATTAGAATGAAAAAATGCATCTATTACCTCTCCATTATAAGTAACCACTTTTCCAGCAGTTGAACTCACTGCCTTTTCTATCTTCTCCCAATTACTTTCTCTTTTATCTTCATCCCATCTAGCCATCCTATCCTCTTTAGATATCCAAGCCTGGCAACACGCAGAATTGTCACAAATATCCGCTTTCCCATGTTTACTTTGGTTATGTTCAATTTTGTATACAGTATACGTCCTTGCAACAACCGCTTGCGCCTTTAACGCTTCTTCTTCAAAATCAGCTGGCATCTCTGCAGAAACAACTCCTAATAAATATTCATCCATTTTCATTTTTTCTATACTATTATCTTTGGCATGCAAAACCTTCACTGTACCATACCTCTTATACTCATAATTTTCGCCCATTAGGGACGCCCCATTTTGGTCGAAATTTTCTTTTTTTTCTTCATCCAATTCATTGTTTCCTATATTTTCTACTATTCCTCCAGTTTCTTTTACGTTTTTTTCTCCATCCCCAAAACGAATTGTAAATATAATTGGTATTGTAAATGTAGCCAGTATAATCAGCATTATAATTAATATCAATTTTCTCATAATTGCTTGAATTCCTCTCTTATAGGCACAAACTTGGTTGCAAAATTATAATTATTTTGCAACCATTTTCACAACCATTCAAATTACTAATATTTATATTACCAATTTTTGTTTCATAGAATATAATATTCTTTTTTCTATTCTAGATACTTGAACTTGGCTTATTCCGAGCTTTTTTGCCACTTCTGTCTGTGTTTTTCCTTTATAATATCTTAGCATTACAATTTCTTGTTCTTGACTATTTAATTCTTCTACTAATTTTTTTATTGTAAGTTTATCTGCAATTTTATTTTCTTCATCTTTATCACTTGCAATTGTATCTTCTATACAAAGCTCTTTTCCAGATTTATCATTATATATCGGCTCATTAATTGAGGTAACTACACTTGCTGAGTTTGCATCTAATGCTAATGCTATCTCTTCTTTTGGTACCTTTAAAATTTCTGCTATTTGCTCTACCTTTAATTCTTCTCCATTCTTATCCATTGCTTCTTTTTGAATTTGATTTATTTTTACAGCCAATTCTTTTATGCTTCTGCTTACTTTTATTCGTCCGTCATCTCGTATATATCTTTTTATTTCTCCTATTATAAAAGGAACAGCATATGTAGATAGCTGAACATTGTAATTTGTGTCAAATTTCTTTATAGACTTAACCAATCCCATTGCTCCAATTTGATTTAAATCTTCTATCTCATATCCTCTTCCTACAAACCTTTTTGCTATGTTATAGACAAGTCCCATATTGTTTTTTACGAGGCTTTCTAGCACTTCTGTGTTTCCCTGCTGAGCCTTTATGATATTTTCATATGTACTTTCCAGCATTCTAAAACCTTCCTTTATTCTTGTGTTCACATTTTTTTATATACTATTTACTAACTTTTTCAATATCTTCTACTTCATTTTTCTCTTCTCTAGCAGTCATTATGTATTTTCTCATAGTTACTTTTGTTCCCATATCTGGAATAGATTCAACTTTTAGCTCGTCCATAAAACTTTCCATTATTGTGAACCCCATTCCCGACCTTTCCAAATTAGCCTTTGTTGTATATAACGGCTTTTTAGCCAATTCGATATCTTCTATTCCTTTTCCCGAATCTGATATTTGTATTTCTACACAATTATCTTTTAATTTACACTCTACCTTAACAATCCCTTCAGAATTTTCGTACCCATGTATTATAGAGTTTGTTACAGCTTCAGATACAGCCGTTTTTATGTCTGCAAGTTCTTCTATTGTTGGGTCAAGCTGTGATGCAAACGCAGCCACTGTTATACGTGCAAATGCTTCATTAGAAGATTTGCTTACAAACTCCAATTTCATTTCATTATCATAAATTCCTACCATTTTAGCCTCCATCTAACCAACATTTTCTTCATTATTTTTTATTAATGGTATAATCTTTAATATTCCACTAATTTCAAAAACTTTTTCAACTTGCTTATTCACATTCATAAGTTCTAGCTGTCCACCAAGCATCTTAATAACCTTGTATCTTCCTAGCAACATTCCTATTCCTGCACTGTCCATGAAAGCAACGTTACTAAAATCAAATATAACTTTTCTAGGCAAAAATCGCGTAATTTCATTGTCAATCTTCCTCCTTAATTTTTCTGTTGTGTGTTCGTCAATCTCTTCTGCTATTTTTAATGTTAACTGCTTGTCCTTTGGCACATAAATACATTCCAATGTTTTTTCCCCCTTTTTAGCACACATTATTAGTTTTGTGTTCTGTTTTTTGTTTTATCCAAGCATACTACATATTCCATAAATTTCCAATAGCAAAATTTGACTAGTTTTATCGATTTATAAGAAGTTTTCGACATTTTTCCCTTCTGAGCCATGCCATATTAAGCAACAAAAATCAGCACCCATATTCTGAATGCTGATTTTTTATTATTTTATTTTTGTTTTTATTGTTTCTATAGCTTTTTTCACTTGTGCATCTTTATCAAATTCTGTTTCGTATTTTCCTTCTGCATTTTTCGTTAAATCTATTTCAACATCTGGAGTAATACCCTCTTTATTTATTTTGTTATGGTTTGGTGTGTAATATTCTTCTGTTGTTATTTTCAAACCACTTCCATCTGATAAACTATATAGTGTCTGAATTACACCTTTTCCATATGTTTGCATGCCGACTATTGTAGTATTTGGATATTTATCTTTCAATGCTCCTGCTAATATTTCTGATGCACTTGCTGTACCTTCATTTACAAGTATGACCACTGGAATATCTGTTATAATTGCATCATTCTTAGATACTGTTAATTGTTCATTTGCTATTTTTGATTTGGTTATAAGAATTGTCTCATCTTTCTTTAAGAATAAGTCTGCAATTCCTGTTGCTTCACTAACTATTCCTCCGCCATTGCTTCTTAAATCTATTATTATTCCCTTTGCACCTTTATTAACTAGCTCTGTTACTTGTTTTTTGAATGACTCTGCAACACCGCTATCAAATGAATCTACTTGAAGATATGCGATATTGTTTTCTACCATTTTTGAAGAAACATGCTCTACTGTAATTTTCTTTCTTGTTACAGTTAAATCAATTTCTTTTCCGTCTCTTAAAACTGTTACCTTTGCTGATGTTCCTTCTTCGCCTTTTAGTACTTTTATTGCATCATCCATTGTTTCTCCTGTATAAGCAACATCGTTTACTTTTTCTATTATATCACCTGCTTGCATTCCTGCCTCTAGAGCTGGTGACCCGTTCATTGTACCTATAACAAGTATGGTATTTGTTGTCTTATCATTTGTTAAATATACACCTATTCCAACATATTGGCTACTTGTTTCTTCTGTAAACTCAGTCATTTCTTCTTTAGGTAAATATTCTGTGTATGGATCTCCTAAACCTTCAACAAAGCCTTTTATTGCTCCTTCTACCATTTTTTCTTCATCAACTTCACCAATGTATTTTTGCTTTATCATTGTTTTAAATGCTTCTAAAGTTTTAACCAAATCTTTATAATCCGATTTAGTAGTTCCTGTTGTACTTGTTGTTGTATTTCCTATGTTAATATACGTAGATGAAAACTTATTGTACATCACCATTGTAGTTAGCATAAATGTGATTGTTGCAGTTAGAATTACTAACATGATAACTTTGTAAATGTTTTGTCTTTTTATTTTTTTATCTTCCATTTTTATGTCCTTTCTTTTTAAGCCAATTATGATAAACATTGGCTATTTTTATTATACTTTATTATTATCAACTTTATTACATTTTTAGCATTTAATCAATTGTGTTCTATCAAACATATATAAAATATGGTAATACAAGCCTCTCAAAATAGTGTGCTTTTATGTTACATTTGCAACTTCATTATTATTTATAATTGTATTTTCATTTGTGTTACTTTCATCTTTAGTATTATCACCTTGCAAATATGGAATTGGATCTACTGCTACCCCAAATTTTCTTACTTCAAAGTGTAGGTGCGGTCCAGTTGAATTTCCGGTTGAACCAACAGCCATTATTACATCTCCTTGTTTTACAGTTGCACCAAGTTCTGTATATATTTCTTGCCCGTGTCCATATAAAGTTACTATTCCATCTCCATGGTTTATCATTACACAGTTACCATATCCACTCATTACACCCGCATATGTTACAATTCCATCTGCTGCTGCAATAACTGGAGCTCCATAGCCTGCATTTCCAATGTCTATACCATCATGGTATCTATACACTCCTTGTATTGGGTGTAATCTGTTTCCATATGGAGATGTTATATATGTTCCATCTACTGCTATTGGCCATAACATTACTCCACCTTTGTATTGTATTGCTAAGGCTCCACTCCAATTTATAGCTGCTTGAATTTGATTTTCTAAATCTTCTTGTTCTTTTTTATATTGCTCTATTTGCTCATATAAATTCTTTTCTTCTTCACTTAATTTTGATGCATAACTTACCTGCAAAGTTTTCTGGTTTTCCATTAATATTTGCATCTGTCCTTGTTTTGCCTTTGCAACTCTTAAATCTGTTTTTTTCTTTTCTTGTTCTGCTTTTTTTACTTCTATGTTCTGTTTTTGTTCATCTAATTCATTTAATAAGTTACTGTCAAATTCTATAATTTGTTCTAACATATAATAATTAGATAAGAAATCGAATAAATTTTTAGATGACAACAATACATCTAAATAAGTAGTTTCACCACCTTCATATAGTGCTACTACTCTCTTTTTTAGTAAATTTTCTTTTCTTGCATATTCTTGTTCAGTTTTTGTTAAGTCATTTTGTGTTGAAGAAATTTCTGCTTCTAATGATGCTATTTGTGATTGTAATTCATTATATTTATTTTGATAGTCGTTTATCGAGTCATCTAGTTCTTGCACCTTCTGCATTGAAGCTGAAATCTCACTTTTTACATATTCAAGTCTAGAATTTGATTCATTTAGTTTATTATCTACCTCTGTTTTCTGTTCAAATAGAGTCTTATTAGTTGCTTCACTATTTGTTTCTCCATCTATTATTTCACTTTGTGAAACCTCATTAGCAGAAAAAACATTTATGGAGAAGCATACTAAAATTAAACAAATGGTAATTAGTGTTAGTATTTTCTTCTTCATAAATGTTCCCTCCTTTTATGTATTTAATTTATTGTTAATCTACTATTGTGTATCCACCAGGCAAATAATCTAATGGGTCTTTCCAGTTGTTTCCGAAGAAGTCCCCTATTGACGTTGCCTTTCTTATTTCAAAATGTAAGTGAGGCGCAACACCACCAGTGTTTCCAGAGTACCCAATTAATTGTCCTTGTGATACTTTTTGCCCTGTACTTACTGCTTTTGAATTCATGTGTGCATATAATGAGCAATATCCATTTCCATGATAAATAATCAAGTAATTTCCATAACCTGCACTTGATGATGAACCTGCTTGATATGCACTATATATTACTGTTCCAGATGCTGCTGCTATAACTCTTTTTCCTATTTCAGCATTTGTTCCAATGTCTATACCCTTGTGCCATCTGCCCCATCTGTATTTCATTCTAGAAGTTACTCTTCTTGGTGAATAATCTAATGGCCATGCAAAAGTTCCATCAAAGCTACTTCCATTTCCACCATTTGTTGCATTATTTTTTTTCTCTTCTTCTTGAGCTTTTCTCAAAGCCTCTGCGATTGCATCATCAATCTCTTTTAACTTAGCATTATAGGCATCTAACTCTGCTTGTTTTGCCTTTTCATCAGCTGATAGTTTATTAATTTCTGATTGTTTTTTCTCTTGCAATGCAGATAGCTGAGCTCTTTTAACTTCTTGATCTGCTTTTACTGATATAACTTTAGCTTTATCTTCTTCTAAATTACCTTTATCTTTTTGCAGTTGTTCCTTCTTGGCTTCCAATTCATCAATCAAAGCCGAGTCAGTTTCAACAATTTGTTGTATCATCGAATAGTTAGATAAGAAATCTAGTATATTTTCCGAATTAAACAGTACGTCTAAATATGAAGTTTCTCCAATTTCGTATAAAGCAACCATTCTCTCTTTTAATAGATTATCTGTCTTTTCAATTTCTGCTTCTTCATCTTCAATCTCTTTTTGTTTTTCATCTATTGTATTATTTAGCTCATCTATTTGTGCTACTAATGTATCTAATTGCTTTTGTACTTCTGTAACTTGTGTGGTAATTTTTTGCAATTCTGTTTCTGCTTCATCTTTGTCGTCAGATATGTCGTTTAACGCATTTTTAGCTTCATTTATCTTGTTTTGCACATCACTCTTATCGTCCGTAAGAGATGCATATGACTTTACTACTATTGATGATATTAGCATAAGTACTGTTAAAGCTGACAGTACAGTTAATAACATTCTTTTTTTCATAGTTTTTCTCCTTTATACCTGCAAATATTTTCTCATTGAAATAGAACTTCCTAATGCACCAATTCCTATTCCTAATACCATATACACAATAACTAATAATGTTGTCATATCTGTAAATGATAGAAGTTTTATTCCCATTGTACTTATTATTGAGTTTGCTGCTGCATTTGTAATTAAGCTATATGCAATTCCAAGAACTAGTATTGAAAGTAATGCTGCAACAATACCAATTATTATACCTTCAATTACGAATGGCCATCTAATGAAGCTGTCTGTTGCTCCAACATATTTCATAATTGATATTTCTTTTCTTCTTGCATGTACTGTTAATTTTATTGTGTTTCCTATGATGAATATAGATATTAATACTAGCAATGTTAATATTACAGCAGAAACAATTCTTACTCCATTTGCTATTGCAACTAAGCCATTAATTGTCTCGTCTCTACTTTGTATACTATCAATATTGTCTATTTTCTTAATTTCGTCTTGTACTTGAGAACTTAGTTTCAAGTCTGTTAATGTTACTAAATATGAGGCTTTAAATGGATTAGATTCGTCCCAACCTGCAATTAAAGCTTGCTTGTCCTTTAATTTTTCCTTAGTCTGGTTTAATGCATCTTCTTTAGACACGAATGTTACCTTATTTACTCCATCTATTGCTTGTATTTGTTCTCCAATTTGCTCCATTTGAGCATCTGTTGCAGTCTTTTGAATAAAAACTTGAATTCCTTGTTGTGTTTCCAATGTTTCAACTGCATTGTTTAGGTTTTCTATAATCATGAAAAATAAGCCAAAAATCAACATAGTGGCACACATAATTGCAAGTGACGCACCCGATGATTTTTTATTGTGAAATACATTTCTAAAACCTTCTCCTAATAAATAACCAAATATACTATGCTTCACTGTCATACCCACCTTTTTTATCACTTATAATATTTCCGTTTTCTATACGAATAACTCTTTTGTTCATTTTATCTACTATATCTTTCGCGTGTGTTGCAACAACCAAAGTAGTACCTCTTAAATTGATTTCATTTAAAAGTCTCATAATATCCCAAGCTGTATCTGGGTCTAGGTTTCCTGTAGGCTCGTCTGCGATTAACATTGATGGATTGTTTACTAATGCTCTAGCAAGCGCAACTCTTTGTTGCTCACCACCAGATAACTCATTTGGATATACATTTGCTTTATCTGAAAGGCCTACCATTGCAAGAACCATTGGCACTTGTCTTCTTATATGTTTTGGTGTAGCTCTTACAATATACATTGCAAAAGCAACATTTTCATAAACAGTCTTATCTGGCAAAAGTCTGAAATCTTGGAAAACAACACCCATACTTCTTCTTAAATATGGAACTCTCTTAGGCTTTAAGAAAGTAGTATCTTTTCCATTTATTATAATATTTCCAGAAGTAGGTTCTTCCTCCTTTAAAATTAGCTTTATTAAAGTAGATTTACCAGAACCAGAACTACCAACTAAAAATGCAAAATCTCCTTTATTTATTGTAAAATTTGCATTGTGTACAGCTTCTGTACCAGTGTCATATACTTTAGAAACATTTCTAAACTCAATCATTTTAAATTCCTCTCTTCACCCATTCTCGGCAACCTTTCGCCCATTAGGGACGCCCCTTTTTGGGCGAAATTAATTAATAGTTTTATTTATCTTAGACCATTTTCAGTCATTTTTAAATTCTGTCTTTAGTAAATGAATGTCATATATTCGACATCTTATATCATAATAATTTATTCTTCTTTATAATAACAATAAACGACATTAAATGCAAGAGTATTCGGCAAAAAAAATAGCAATTTGAGCGTAATTTTTTCACTCAATTTGCTTTATTACTCACTATTATTCAAGAGTATAAAATTCACAAAAAATTCACAATTATTTTGATAATATTTTTACCAAATATTCGCTATTTAAATTGTATTTTTTTAAAAGCTCTTCTGCTTTTCCAGATTCTCCAAATGTGTCATTTATTCCTATTCTTGTTACATTTGCTGGATAATTTTCTGAAAGTACCTCACATACAGCCGTTCCAAGCCCTCCTATCATGCTATGGTCTTCTATTGTAATTATTCTTTTCGTCTCTTTTGCACACTTTATTATCATTTCTTTGTCTAATGGTTTTATAGTATGAACATCTATTACTCTTACATTTATGCCTTTTTCGTTTAATACTTCCTGTGCCTTTAAAGCCTCAACAACAGTCACACCTGTTGCTATTATGCTTGCATCTGTTCCATCTCCAATTTGAATTGCCTTACCAATTTCAAACTTTATATTGTTTTCCTTAACAAATCCTTCATCATATATTACTGGTGTTGCAAGTCTCGATAATCTTACATACACGGGTCCATTTACATTTGCAATTTCTTTTATTGCCCATTTAGTTTGAACATCATCCGATGGGCTCATAACCATCATGTTTGGAAGAGTTCTCATCATGCTTATATCTTCTAGCATTTGATGTGTTGCACCATCTTCGCCAACAGTTATTCCAGCATGTGTAGCACATATTTTTACATTAGCATTTGTGTGTGCTATTGTATTTCTTATTTGATCATAAGCTCTTCCTGCTGCAAACACCGCAAAAGTACTAACATATGGAATTTTTCCAAAAGTACTTAATCCTGCTCCAGTTCCCATCATATCTTGCTCTGCAATTCCCATATTAAAAAATCTTTCAGGGAATTCCTTTGCAAAAATTGATGTTTTTGTTGCTCCAGATAAATCTGCATCTAGTACAACCACATTTTTATTTTCTTCTCCTAGCTCTGCTAAAGCCTCTCCATAGCTTTGACGTGTTGCAATTTTTTTGTCTAAAACCATATTGTATCCTCCTTTCCAGGTAGCTCTGAAATATTATGTTCTATTTTTTCTTCTCCTAATTTTAGAGCCTTCATCGCCCTTTCGTACTGTTCATCATTTGGAGCTTTTCCATGCCATTCAGCTTTGTTCTCCATGAATGGAACACCTTTTCCTTTTACAGTTCTAGCAATTATTATACTTGGCTGTCCTTTAGTCTGTCTTGCTTTCTCGAAACTATCTATCAACATTTCAATATTATGCCCATCACATGGAATAACATTAAATCCAAATGATTCCCATTTACTATACAAACAGTCCAAAGCTTTAACTTCTTCAACTTTTCCATCTATTTGCAAACCATTATTGTCTAAAATTACACATAAATTGTCTAATTCATATTTATTAGACGTCATTGCAGCTTCCCAGATTTGTCCCTCTTCAATTTCTCCGTCTCCTAAAATGCAATAAACTCTGCAACCCAAATTGTCCATTTTAGATGCAATAGCCATTCCATTTGCAATAGACAAACCTTGCCCCAACGAACCAGTAGACATATCTACTCCCGGAACTTTTTCCATGTCTGGATGTCCTTGTAAATTTGAACCTAATTTTCTGAAAGTTTTTAAATCTTCTTTATTAATAAATCCTCTTTCTGCAAGCACCGCATATAAAGCAGCTGATGCATGCCCCTTCGAAAGCACCAATCTGTCTCTTAAATTAGATTCCGGCATCTCTGGATTTACATTCATTTGATTAAAATATAAAACCGTTAATATATCTGCTATTGATAATGCTCCTCCTGGGTGACCAGATTTAGCACTGTATACTTCATTTATTATATCAATTCTAACATCATTTGCAATTTTTCTTAATTTCTTCTCATCAGTAATTTTCAAATAAATCACACTCCTTCGAAGAATAATATACTATAACTTATGTAAAAATACAAGGTAATTTTCAGAAAACATCAGTCTACATCTACATTTTAATTGATTCGAGTTCTAAATTATGGTATAATATTCCTAGTTCGCAATGAGCATTTTTTTGAAAGGATGGTAACACAATGACAGAACGGCAACTCGAAATGCTAAATAACGACTTTCGTTACTTAGCGGGAATAGTACATTCGCAAACAACCGATAAGACTCTTCTTGCAACTAAATTCAGAGTAAGTTGGCCTACCATGCAAAGAAAAGTAACAAATTTGCTTGAGGCAGGCATAATTGTCGACAAAGGAGATTCTTATAAGATCAATCCAGATATTTTGGCCACATCATTATTTATTGGCATTTATTCTGATGAAATTAGCATTAACTGCATTGCACTGAATCTAGCCCAAGAAACTGTTGATTTAAGTGAAGTGCTCTCTAAGGAAAACTATGATAGTTTTATTGCAATCATTCATAACACAAACCTTAGTCTTTTGTCCAAAATCACATTTTTAGTTCATCTCTTCTCGCAAGAGGACAAAATACTAAATGTCGGCATTTCTATTCAGGGGACAATAACTCTCTCAGGTGATGTCATTATCTCCAATTCACATTTATCATTGAACAGTTCTTCGTTTCTAGACAAATGTACACTTTTCGAGGCAGTACGAGCTAATTACTACATGTTGAAAGCAGATTACTTATTTGCCGATATGTGGTATCTGTACGTTGGCAATGAAGCTATTTATCTGTTATCAAATGGCATAATTAGTCCCTCCAAGGGATTAATTTCTCTTGACACATGTGAGAAAGAGGCTATCAGCACTCTCTTTGAGCATAACACAGATCCAATTAGCCTGTTTGAGGCGAAAGACATCGTATTGAGGAAAGTTATTCCTTTTACTCAATTTGTCCATCCCTCCATTTTAATCATCGGAGGAGTCTTAGCCAGCCAGGAAGTTTCCAGTTTTGTCTATTCCGACTTTAAGGCTTTAAACATCAGCGAAGTAAAATTCGATGACAGCAACTTTGCAAAGTCTATTGCATGCTTTGCGATGAGCAAGTTCTTCAAAGGTCGGGAATGATATCATTCTCAATAAAAGAGTCGTATTTTCTGAATAGATGGTACGACTCTTTTATATTTCCAACAATGATTTATATTAAATATAATTTCATTTATTGTTTTTAAGCATATTGTTTTTTTCTTTCTCAAGCTGCTTTAAACTTTTTTCAGGTGTTGGTAAATCCTCTGGCATAGTTCCACCATTCTTTTCAATTACTTCTCTTATATTTTTTCCAATATTATAATGGGTTTTATTTGCTTCTTTTTCAGTTTGTATATTATCTTTTTTTAATTTCTGCTCTGTTTGAGAAATTCTAAATAAATTTGCAATTAATTCATCGCTTCCCATATTGTCTAAAATATCTTCTCTATATCTTAGCCCTTTTCTTTTAGCTATATCGTCAGCTGTTTCTCCATTATATAATCCTTTATAACCTGCATTGTGAAATTTATCGAAGTTCTTTACCCCAGCATTCTTAGCAGCAATATTGAGCGAATAATTTCCTTTTCTGGTTAAATTTCTTTGGTAAAAATTTTTTTCATCTTCAGTTAACAGACTGTATTCTTTTTCTGTAATTTCCTGTTTCCTTGTCTGTACTGCAAAATATGTTTGGGCTAAAGCAATTACCTTTTTTCTGCTGTCTCCATTTTGTGCTATCAAATAGCAAGCATAACGACTTAGTTTATAATCTGTCTGTTCTCTATAAGCTCCTGAACCTATTAAGACCATTTTATTGACATTAGTAAAATGGTCTAACACACTTATATCACTATTTTCACAAGATATTTTAGCCTTTTTCACTATTTTTTCAAAATTCTGCCAATTTGAATATTCCAAAATAGGCATCAATTCTCTCGCATACCAAAATTCTACTCCATTCTCGTCAATGTGTCTAATGTCTTCAAACGTTTGATTTTCTTTCTTCGCATTTTTCATACCCATCACTCCATTCACATTTAATGGAATTAAATGTGAAACATCTGTTTGCATTTGTCAAGCATTTTTTATATTTTCTTAATAAAAAAAAAGTTGTATTCTTCTAAATAGATAATACAACCATTTTTCACTTAATACATATATAAATTTTAGTGGAGATGAGGGGAGTTGCCGAGCCGCGTCGGGAAAATTTTCCACTGGACAATTTTTTATTCCTCCTTTTCGACTCCCTAGTACTTTATATTATTCATTTAAGTTATATATAAAGTTCTAGTTTTTCTTTCTGTTCTGGTGGAGATGAGGGGAGTCGAACCCCTGTCCAATATTCTTTCCATATATGTTTCTCCGAGTGCAGTTTGTTATTTAATTTTCCCTGTAAAATTCATTAACAAACAAACGATTTTTACAAGTAGCCATTTGTTTTACCTACTGCTTTAATGGCTAAAGCAGTGTTGTTATCCTACTAATTGACGCCTTATCTAAGACCGTAGGCCTTCCTAGTAAGACGAGCTACCTAAACTTAGGCAGCGTATGCTAATTCTGTATTATCAGCGTTTATTTTTATTTCTGCTTTTTTATAGTGGCCGAAGCAGCCATCCACTACTCGCTACATATACTTCTGGGATACTGTCGAAAACCAAATACATCCCCATATGTAATTATTATACACTAGTTTTTCAGTAATGTCTATCATTTTTTACATATAAAAATTTCAAATTTCTTGCAGAAAAGTCACTTTTATATTTCACTATTGTAACTTTTATACATAAGTTATTTTATGTCTTAAAAAAACTCAATTAAAATATGGACAAACTATAAATTGTGTGTTATTATTTTTTATATTAATGAAATGGGGTTATTTATGAAGGATTTAATAAAAAAAATAAATGAGCTAATAAAAAAGTTTTGCACTAAAGAGGTCATTTTATATGCTGTTTTTGGTGTGCTTACAACAATTGTAAACTGGGGAACTTTTGCAATTTTAACTAAGTCTTTTACTAACTTAGACAAAAACATTGCAAATGCAATTTCTATTATAGCAGCAGTTCTTATTGCATATATTACAAATAAAGATTTAGTTTTCCATTCAGAAGCAAATTGTTTTAATGAAAAATTTAAAGAATTTTGGAAATTTATTGCAGGAAGAGCTTTCACAATGGTTTTAGAGTTTGGTCTTGATGCACTTCTATTTTTAATACCTGTTGTAAGTTCTAGTAATTTCTGGCAAATGGCTATAAAAATGGTTGTAACTGTAATTGTTATAATTCTAAACTTCTTTATAAGTAAATTTTTTGCATTCAAGAAATCAAAATAAATTTTTTAGTTTGATTATTTTAAAATAAAAAGTAAATTGATTTTATAAAAATAAAACTATTAGTATAGATATTTCCAAAGGAGGATTATCTTGTCTAATAGTTTTTTAAAGCTTATTGGTGGCTACTTTGCTACCATAATCATATTTATTATATTAACATTTTTTCTTATTATCACAACTTCAAGCTCTACTCTCGAAAATACTTTTGTATGGCCTTTAGATGGTTATACTTATATTAGTTCATATTTTGGTTATCGAACTTCGCCTACGTCTGGTGCATCAACATATCATTCTGGAATAGACATTCCGGCTCCGGAAGAAACTACTATATTAGCCGTTTGTACTGGAACAGTTACATTTGCAAGTTGGGGCGCTGGCGGTGGCTATACTATTGTGGTAGAAAATGATAACATAAAAGTTTCTTATTGTCATGTTTCACCTAATTTTATTGTACAAAAAAATGACATAGTAACTGCCGGTCAAATAATTGGAAATGTTGGCCCCAAAAACGTATATGGTATTATAAATAATCCATATAAAGATTCATTTGGGAATCCAACAAATGGCGCAACAACTGGTTGTCACTTACATTTAACAATAAAAAAAGATGGCTTAGCGGAAAATCCGCTAAACTTTTTTCCTAATTATAATGATACTTAGCAAATTATTTTTGCTGATTCAATACGTATTTAATTGAAAAAAATAAAGCCTATCGGCTTTACACTAAAATTATAAAGTGGCAGGGGTACTAAGACTCGAACTCAGCCCAACGGTTTTGGAGACCGGCATGCTACCACTAACACCATACCCCTAACTGACCCTATAATAATAGCATAAAATATAAAAATGTGCAATACTAAAGTCAAAAAATTGAAAATATTTTTTGAACCCTTAAATGTAAAATTAATTTCCAGTTTTAAATAGACACTAGAACTTAGTTTTACATTATGAGAAAAAAGTTTAATCTAAAAAATATTAAAAAACAATTTATTAAAATAAAAATGCCAAAAGTGGCAGACAACTAAGTCTGCCACTCTTGGCGTTGTAAAGGTGTTGGCTGGGGTATGTCTACTATCATAATCATACCCCTTCCAGAATTGCCTTTGCGCTAAGCACTGCCTCGATATGAGGAAGTGTTTCCAGTGCTTTTGTGCAGTTGTACCCCTTGATTTTTAAATCCTTTATAGATTGTGCAAATTCAGTAAAATTTTTTACAAAATCTGCGTTTCCAGCAATATTCAAAAAATTCTGAAATGTTGTCGAATCGTCAAGAATATTGCGGGTTGACAAAGGACGTTCGGCGGCATATGCGTCAATCATAAGAGTTGATTGCAAGCAACTGAGCTGACTTTTAAGAGATTCATCAGCAGCTTCGGGAAAATCGACAGAAACATTTGCATCGGTAATCTTAGTTATCTCTTCTTCTGCTTCTTGAGATTCTTCGGAGATTGCTTCAGGATGTGTTTCTCGCCAAACTTCAAGTTTACCAGCCAGTGGAGTATTTGCAGAAGTTTCTTTCTCTGCAGAAATGGCACTCCATACAGCTTCGAGATAGCCACAAAGTTCACGAGCATATTTCAAGAAATGTTCCGCTTGATATTTGTCAAACCTCAAAGAACGGATCCCTCCGAAGATGTTTTCCTTCTTTGTGCAACCAAGCAGATACAAGATTCGATTTATCTCAATATCATTTGCAAGGTAGCAAACCTGGTAGCAGTGAATGCAGGCTTCATATGTTAATATTGGATCGCCCGTTGCGCTAAGTAAAGCCTTAAAGGCTTCCTTGCAACCACTAGGATAGTTGACCATCAAGAAATTCGGATGAACTTTTTTCCTCTGGTACCGAAGCTCATTACGCAGAGGTTCAATCATATCAGACGGAATTTCGACCGGTCTCTTGCTGGAATACATCATACCGCTTACCAAATTAGAGTCCTCTAAGACGAGAATGTCGTCATTGAGTAACTTATCCTGCTCACGGATACCTAATTCACATAGCCCTGAAAAATGGTTGTATGTAAGTTTCCATAAGATATCTGCGGCATAAGCGTCGTCTGGATTAGTGATAAACTCTGAAAAGATGCTGTTTAGTCTAAGTTGCGTGTTTTTAGGCAATTCACAAAATTGCTTTTGGAACTTACTCCGGAATTTAATAACCGGAGCATTGCTTGAACAGATGATAGTTGTTTCCATAACAATTCTCCTTTGTTTTGTATTGTTTCAAATTTAGGCATGTGCCTATACACTAATTATACGCCAATTTCCACATTATGTCAAACAAAAAAAATAACTTATTCATAAAAGTTTAATTGAATTTTTAAAAAAGTGTATAGAAGAAATCTGAATATTTTCAAATTTCAGTCTTTACTCTATCCTCGTATAATATATTTATACGGTTTATTTAATATAAATTTTATAAACATATTTTATACTTAAAATACTGTGCATGTTATTGTTTTCGTTTGATATCCAACTTTGCTCGCTCTTACATAAACAGTTATTGTCGATGATTCCACACTTACCGTTCCAGTACTTTTTGTTATACTAAATGTTCCACTATTAGGGTATACATATTCTCCACTATATTCCGATAATGTAAGCTCTCCTTCCGTTCTTTTATCATTATCCGATGTATTTTTTCTTCTATTGTTAATGTGTATCCATTTTTCGAAATAGTAAAAGTTCCATCTTCGTTTTTAGTAACACTATCTATTGTATTTGGAGTCTTAGATTGTAAAAATTCTTCAAATGTTTCTCCTTTTTTTACTAAATAATATTCTAAAACGACTCTGTTCATTATTTTTTTTGCTTCAGTTTCTTTTGTTTTCATATATTTTCGTCCTCCTTGTTTATCGTTAATTTACTTAAAGATACCTTATATTTTTTCAAGGTATTTTCTTTTTGTCTTATCTGATGAATGTACATATATATTTAGTGTTATACTAACATCTGCATGACCTAATATTTCACTTAAAGATTTTATGTCCATACCCGCTTCTATACAATTTGTTGCAAAAGTGTGCCTTAAAGTATGAAATTTGTATCTTTTTATTTTGCTTTTCTTCAATATTTCTCTAAAGTTATATTGATAATTTCTTGGTTCTACATAATGGTCACTTAACCCAGTTAACACAAAATCGTTTTTTGTACATTTTCTTTTCATTTGCTTCAATATATTATATAATTTACTGTTTATCGGAATAGTTCTTATCGAAGTCATAGATTTTGGAGTATCAATAATTACAATTGTTTTGTTTTCTTCTTTTGAATATATTCTTTCTATAGTCTTTTCTACATGTATTCTTCTAGTTTCAAAGTCAATATTTTCCCATCTCAAAGCACAAACTTCTCCAACTCTTAGTCCAGTATTTAAACATATTAATATTCCCAATGATTTTAAACTATTTTGCTCAATACAATATTTTTCTAATTTTTGTTTCTCTTTATTTGATAAAATTTGTATTTCTTTTTTGTTTATCTTTGGCAAGCTCATTTTCTTTACATTTATTTTTGTATTATGTTCTTCTTCGTAAAAGTTTATTATTTCCTTTAGTTTAGTAACAATATCACGCACAGTTTTTGGTGATAACGTATCTGAGAGTTCTTCTATGAAATTATTATAATTTTTTATTTTGGTAATATTTTTTCCTGCAAAACTCGGATATAAATATTTTGCTACACTATATGAATAATTATAATAAGTAGATTTTTTTACAGTATTTTTTTTGTATTTAAGCCACTCCTCTGTTACCACTTCAAAATCTTTTCTTTTTCTTCTTGATACTATAATATTTTTTACTTCATTTAGTTTTTTCATTGATAAAAGCATTTCTTTTGTCCTTTCCATTTATACATAATTTTTATAGTATCTTTATATCACTCATGAGATAATAATTCCTTATTTCTCTGTAAAACGCATTGTTTTATTTTTATTATCATGCTATATGGTTTAATGTTTATCAATAGGTCAATTTTTCTTACTTTTATTATATTTCCTATTTCATAAAAAACGAGGTATTTCTACCCCGTTTCTTTAATCATTCTACAATAAATTTCATCTATTATTTATTATTTTTCTCTCTTTTCTATCATATCTTCTAAAGTATGCCATGCTAGCAGTGCACATTTTACTCTTGCTGGCATATTTGATACATTTTTTAAAGCTATTGCTTCGTCAAGTTTTTTTAATTCTGCTTCGTCAGTTATTTCTCTTTTTATCATTCCAATAAAAGTATCTATAATTTGCTTTGCTTCTTCAACTGTTTTACCTTTTAGAGTATCTATCATTATTGAAGTAGAAGCCTGAGAAATAGCACATCCATGTCCAGAAAAAGCCATATCTTCTATAACATCACCATTTAGCTTTACCTGCAATTCTATCTCATCACCACAGTTTGGATTATGTCCCATTTCACACAAATCACAAGTTTCTAGTTTTTTCTTGTTGTATGAATTCATGCTATGTTCCATTATTAAATCATTATATACATCTTGTAAATCGTCCATTTTTTGTCCTTTCTTCGCCCATTAGGGACACCCTTTTTTGGGCGAAAATTTTAATATTTTATAAATTTTTCATATGCAATGGCACTTTTTCATTCATCAAACATTTATACATTTTTTGCTCCGTCCCCGAAATGTACCAAAATGCACATTATTTTATAAATTTTTCAAATTTTGAGTAAGCAAATTTTATTGCGTCTACTAGTCTATCTACATCTTCCTTGATGTTGTATATGCTAAAGCTTGCTCTACATGTTGAGTCTATTCCCATATATCTTAATAATGGCTGTGCGCAATGGTTTCCAGACCTTACACAAACTCCTTTAAAATCTAGCATGCTTGCAACATCGTGTGGGTGTACACCTTTTATGTTGAATGATATTACTGATGAATGATTTTCTTCATTCGGACTCATGTATAAGTCTAGGTAATCTAGTTTTGATAATTCCTGTCTTGCATAGCTTACTACTTCTTTTTCTATTTTTTCTATATTGTCATATCCAACCTTGTTTATATAGTCTATTGCTGCTCCAAGCCCTACAACGCCTTCTACATTTTGTGTTCCAGCTTCGAATTTGTTTGGAAGTGGAGCAAATGTTGTGTCTTGTTCGTAAACATATTCTATCATGTCACCACCCATTAGGAATGGATTCATGTTGTTTAATAATTTTTCTTTTCCATATAATACACCTATTCCAAGTGGAGCAAACATTTTATGTCCTGAGAATACTACAAAGTCTGCATCTAAATCCTGTACATCAATTTTCATGTGAGGTATGCTTTGAGAAGCATCTACAATTACTACTGCACCCTTTTTATGTGCATATTTTATTATTTCTTTTACATTATTTATTGTTCCTAGCACGTTTGATACATGTGTAATTCCAACTATTTTTGTCTTATCTGTTATCTTGCTTTCGATTTCTTCTTTCGACAATTCAAATTCGTCATTTATATACATGTATTTCAAACTTGCACCAGTCTTTTTAGTAACATATTGCCATGGTACTAAGTTAGAATGATGTTCCATTATTGAAAGTACGACTTCGTCATCTTCCTTTAGATTTTCTAAGCCATATGAGTATGCAATTAAATTCAAGCTTTCACTCGCATTTTTAGAAAATATTATCTCATTTGCTTTTCTAGCATTTATAAACTTTGCAATCTTCTCTCTAGTACCCTCATACACATTTGTTGCATCTATGCTAAGAGAATACGCACCTCTGTGTGGGTTTGCATTGTTATGCTCATAAAACTCATCGATTGCATCAATAACATATTGTGGCTTTTGAGTTGTAGCACCACTATCTAAATATGTAATGTTTCTATTATTAAAAATCGGAAAATCCTTTTTATAATCCATTTTAAAATCCTTCCTTTAATAAATACTGGAATATGCTTGATATGTCTCAATTTTATTAAAACATTATAGTCTTTTATCAATTTCTTGCAATATTTCTGTTTTTACTTCTTCATCTTGTATTCCTTCTATAATTTTGTTGAAGTTTGCCTTTACAAGTAGTCTTACCGCTTCTTTGTAGCTCAATCCTCTGCTCATTATATAAAATACTGCAGATTCGTCTACCTTTCCAGAAGCCGTTGAGTGATTTCCTTCTACATCTGATTCTGTGCATAAAAGCATTGGAAGTGCTATTGATTTTGCCTTGTCTGATAATAACATGCAATATTCGTTCTCGTTTCCTTTGGCTTTTTTGCAACCTTTTTTGAAATCGATTGTTCCTTTGAAATTTTTCTTACTGCTATCTTTCAAAGCTCCTTGTAAATCTATATCGACATTTGTTTTTTCTCCACGTAAGTGTACAATGTAATTTAAATCTTTCACTTGTGAACCTTGTCCTAAGTAAATAGTTTTCAAATCATTATCCGCTTTATTTCCAATAGTATTAGAGAAATAATTAGAAATACTTTCCTTTGCGCCTATATCAATTAACTTATGATATACTTTTGAGTCTGCTTCAATATCATTTTCATAGCTCTCGATGTTAGTAGACACATCATTTAACAAATTTACAACAGTTACATTTATATTAGCGCCATTGCTAGCAAATGTTCTTATAATTCCAGCATGAAAACATTCCTTTTCAGTTTCCGACTTGTACTCAATAACGACATTTATATTTTTACTAGCAACAATATCAATTTGATTTAAAAGAACTTGGCTATCTTCATCAAAAGTATATGTAATTTTAACATTCTCGGCTTTCTGATTATTTAAAATTCTAATTTTGCTATTAGCCTTAGAAAAAACTATATTTTCTAGCTCTTTATTATTTCCAAAAACTAATTCTCTATTCGAAACTGCTTCATCTATTTCACTGTTTTCCTTTATAATTTGAACATTTTCAAACTCTGGAATTATTTTTGGAATTTGTGTATCTATTTCTATATTATTTATTCTAAAATTATTTGCCGTTCTAATAGGCGTTTCATTTAATTTTAGCATTACCTCAATCCTTTCTTTCGCCCAATAGGGCCGCCCCTTTTGGGGCGATTATCCTATTGCACCTTGCAATTCTAAGTTTATTAGGTTATTCATTTCTACCGCATATTCTACTGGTAATTCTTTCGAAATTGGATATGCAAATCCTCTTACTATCATGGCTTTTGCATCTTCTTCTGACAATCCTCTGCTCATTAAGTAGAATATTTCTTTGTCACTTATTTTTCCTATTTTAGCTTCGTGTGAAAATTCTACTTCATCAGTTCTTATGTCGTTTACAGGAATTGTGTCTGAACGTGATATGTCATCTAACATTAGTGATTCACAGCTTACGCTACATTTTGAATTTTTAGCGTTTTCTGTAATTCTTACTAAAGCTCTATATGTGCAGGCTCCTCCATCTTTTGAAATTGATTTTGAGTTCACAACTGATGATGTGTTTGGTGCATTGTGAACTACTTTGAAACCTGTGTCTAGGTCTTGTCCGTGTCCTGCAAATGTAATTCCTGTGTATTCTGTTTTTGCACCTTCTCCATTTAATATGCTCATTGGGTAAAGCATTGAAACCTTAGAGCCAAACGAACCTGTAACCCAGTCAATTTGTGCATTTTTGCCTACTATTGCTTTTTTAGTATTCAAGTTCATCATGTTTTTTGACCAGTTTTCTATCGTTGAATATCTTAAATAAGCATTGTCTTTTACATATAATTCAACACAGCCAGCATGAAGATTTACCTTATTATATTTTGGTGCTGAACATCCTTCTATAAAGTGAAGGCTTGCTCCCTCGTCTACTATTATAAGGGTATGCTCAAATTGTCCAGACTCTGGTGAGTTTAATCTAAAATAAGATTGCAACGGAATATCAACCTTTACTCCCTTTGGAACATATACAAAAGATCCTCCTGACCAAACCGCAGCATGAAGTGCCACAAATTTATGGTCATTTATTGGAACGCATTTCATAAAATGCTCTCTTACTAAATCTGGATATTCTCTAACAGCAGTCTCCATGTCTGTATAGATTACTCCTTGCTTTAGCAAATCTTCTTTTATGCTATGATATACAACCTCTGAGTCATATTGAGCACCAACACCTGCTAGAGACTTTTTCTCTGCCTCTGGAATTCCCAAATTATCGAAAGTCTTTTTTATATCTTCTGGAACATCGTCCCAGCTTGAGTTCAATTTAGATTTTGGCTTAACATATGTTGCAATCTCATCCATTTTAAGTTCAGACAAATCTGGTCCCCATGTAGGAAGTTCTAGCTTTTCGTAAGTTTCTAAAGCCTTCAAACGAATCTCTCTCATCCAGTCTGGGTCATTTTTCTTTGCTGAAATCTCTTCAACAATTTCTCTGTTAAGACCTTTCTTCATTTTAAACTCATAGTCATCTTTATTTTTTATATCATATATATTTCTATCTATATCGTCTACTTGAGTTTTTGACATAATCTTTCCTTTCTTTCTTGATTTTATTCGCTTTATATCATATAATCTTTGTATTCTTATTTGAAAGGAGAATACTTATGAGTTACCTTCTTGTTCTCTTAATCGTTCTGTTACTTTCGGGTGACGGAATTATTGCTGTCACGGATAAGTTTCGGAAAGATTTCATAAAAAGGCAAAACCAATCGGACAAATCCGATAAGCAAAATAAGTAATTCTCGGCTCTCACCTAACTAACTTATACGGTGAGAGCTATTTATATTGTGCATATCCATTAACTTCAATCTCTTGCGCTAAACTTGCATCTCCAGTTTTTACAATCTTCCCATCAACTAATATATGAACATAGTCAACTTTCAAATTTTCTAGTATTCTGGTATTGTGTGTAATTATTAAAACTGCATTCTCATCATTCTTGTACATTTCTATTCCCTTAGAAACTGTTCTAACAGCATCAACATCAAGTCCAGAATCTGTTTCATCTAATATTACAAGTTTTGGTTCTAATACAAGCATTTGCAAAATTTCATTTTTCTTTTTTTCTCCGCCAGAGAACCCAACATTCAAATTTCTCTCAATTAGCTTTGGATTCATATTTAATTCTTCCATATATTTTTGAATTTGATCTCTTAACTCAAAAATTTTCACTGGCTTGTCTGTTATTTTATTTTTAGCATATTTCAAGAAATTTGTAGTAGATATTCCTGGTATTTCAACAGGAGATTGAAAAGACATGAATACGCCTTTTTTTGCGATTTTATCTGTTGATAAATCGCTAATATCTTCTCCTTCAAACACAACTTTTCCACTTACTTTTTTATATTCTGGATTATTCAAAATAACATTTGCAGTTGTAGATTTTCCGGCTCCATTTGGTCCCATTATTACATGAGTTTCTCCCTTATTAATCTTCAAATTCAATCCTTTTAGGATTTCCTTTTCTCCTGCTACAGCGTGCAAATCTTGTATATCTAATAAATTTTCCATTACAAATCCTTTCTACTAATTGGTCTTTTATTTTCTAGTAGTTTTGCCATTTTTTTAGCAATCTACTATATATCTTTTTCATTTACAAAAATAATATTTGGTTTTCCTACCAAACAAATAGGATTATACTACATAATCGCAGTACAGTCAATAGTTTGTCTGTATTTTCCATATGTAAAAGAAGATATGTTCTCCCATATCTTCTTCATTTATTAACTATATTAGATTAATTATAAATCTCCCCTCAAAATTTTATTTATATTCTTTGATAACATTCTTCTATTTAATAAATATGTATTAATGCTTTCTAAAATAATCGTTATAGCAGAAATCTCAAACAAATACAATGGATTTATGCTTTTCTTAACTTTTTGTATATTGTATAATTGTTCTCTTATTTTATTTGCCATCAAACCTATTGTGTCCTTTGCAATAAAATTATCTACTATTACATTGAATAGCATGACTATTAGTGCAGTAACAACAAGTGCTATTATTATGCTGATAACACAAACTAATATATTTTCAATTATTGTAATTTTCTGAATATCTTTGTTGGTATACCCCTCAATTTTCATCAAGCCTATATCTACGTTTGATATATAGGTTTTATTATTGTTTGTTATAATTAATATCATCATAAAGACAATTGTTGCTACAATCAAAAATCCTGTAATTATATTTTTTATTGCTTTTTGACTTTCTCTCGTTATAGATGTAACAGAGGCAATATTTCCGCTTAGCGTGTCTGTATCGCTATAGTCATTTTCATATAATTTTGTCGAAATTTCATTTCTTCTTAGTAAATTCTTATTTCTCATTTCTTGTTCTACATAATCTATATTGCTTATATTATCAACTACAACATTTAATCTATAATATCCCGGATCATATTCAAGCTCTTGGTTAATCTCTTTTACAATTTTAGCAGGTATATATACAACATCACTTTGCTTATTACTTTGATTATCATATACTCCTATGACTTTAAATTTTTTTACTATCCCCTTATCATCATTTTCAATGGTAATCTCTTTTCCTAAGAAATCATTGCCATTTAAGTATTCTTCTCCTTTTCTAATTTGATCAGTTATTGTCATCGCCTCTGAACTAACATAAATTTTGTTTGGTATGATAGCAACATATTCATCGTTTTCTTGTATTCCTCTCCCACTTACTAAATCCGGCAGTACCTTTTCTGTTGCAGGATACAGAGAAACAAATGCATCTTGTTTTTCGGTACTAAACTGCTTACAACATAAAATGCTAAATACTCTCTCTTCTTCTTGATTATATACCCACTCAACATGTTTTATCTTTTCTATTTCATTTTTTGTTTCTTCGTATTTACTCGGAATATACTCTATGCCAGATATTTTTCTAAGTTCTATACCTTTTCCTATTTTGTTTATATAATTATTGGTTGAATATTGAATTATATCCACTATAAATAATATTACTAGCATTATGATTAACGGTATATACAATAATTTATTTTTTTTTCTATTTCGTCTTAAGCTCTTTATCGATATCTTTATAATATCATTAGTTTTCATCTATTCCTATATTTCCTTCTTTTAATTTCAATATAACATCTGCATATTTTTTTACCCTATCAGAGTGAGTTACTACAATTATACACTTTTTTTCATCTCTTAGTCGTTTAAATATTTCAAATATTTTTATCTCATTGTCCTTGTCCAAATTGCCAGTTGGTTCATCTGCTAATATTATATCTGGATTATTGGCTAGTGCCCTTGCTATTGCAACCCTTTGTTCTTCCCCACCAGATAATTCCTTTGGATAATGCTTTTTTCTATCCTCTAAATTTACCATCTGTATTAAAGATTCTACTCTTCCATTTCTGGTTATCTTGTCATATTTTTTATTGATATACAAAGGTTGTAAAATATTTTCTTCGACAGTCATATATTTGTTTAAATAAAACTCTTGAAAAACAAAGCCGATTTTCTCCATTCGCATTTTTGCTTTTTCATTATCATTTAACTTTGTAACATCTTGTCCATCTATAAATAATTTTCCGCTTGTTAAAGAATCCAATGTTCCAATTATATTTAGTAGTGTTGTCTTTCCAGCACCAGATTCTCCCATTATTATATAGATTTTACCTGTTTCAAATTCCACGTTTATATTTTTCAATATTTCTATTTCATTTTTTCCTTTTATGTATTTTTTATAACCATTTACTATCTCTATTTTTTTCATATTTTCCTCTCAAAATTACTTAATGTATATTTTTTTTACTTATGATTAATGCTATTGTATATGTCAAAACATTAATTATAATACTACTTATTATATTAATTTCCATTTTTATTAATTTTGTCAAAAAGCATAATAATATTATTCCTATTATCCAACCAATTAATGTTATTGCTAGCAAATCAACATATATAATTTTCTTTATTTTATATGAATTATATCCCAGAATTTTTAATAATTTTAAATTGTCTTGTTGGTTGCTTATTATATTGTTGTATATTAAAATTGTAATGCATAGTACAATTAAAATATCTAAATATTTAACCACCTTTGAAATATTTGTTACATTTTTATAGCTTTTGAGTATTGCATCATACTGCACAGAGCCACCACTGCTTTCAAGCTCTATTCCCTTTTTATCAAATATTTTTTTTATATAATCACAATGTTTCCAATCATCTACTACAATCACATAACAAGATAGCTTTTGGTTTGGTATTTCTATTGTATCAATTCTGAAATCCTCAACATATTTCATCCTTTTTATTTCTTCCTGCTGTTCTTCTGTTAAAACAACTTGCGAATCTGAAATAGAAAGACTTCTTGCATAATATAAACTCTCTTCGTCCATAAATTCTTTTACTTTGGTATCATAAAAATAATCAACCATTTTTGTTAGATTAATTCCTATGTTCAAAAACACAAATATAACTATAATCGCTATAACATATTCAATATTTACTTTATTTCTTAAAATACTTTTTATTTGAATTGATAACATATTTTTCCCTCTTACATTTTTCTACATCAATTTTAATATTAATATTTTAAATTATCAATATTTAACAATTAAAATTGTAATTTTTTTGCAATAACATTGTATATATGCCAATGTTTCATTCTACCCAATCCAGTTTTTCCGTCTTTTTCTATCTCTTTAAATTCTATTATATCAAATTTGTCTTTAAATAGTTCTAATACCTGCTCTTTAGATAAAAATATCATCTTTTCTTTTATAGGTTTCCAAGAATCATTCATTCCAAAAAAGTTCCCTACAAAATATCCGTTCTTTTAATATGCTATCAGATATTTTTTCCCATAAAACGTGAAAGTTGTTCTTATCACAGAACGGAATGCTGAAATTTGCAACAAATAAGGTATTTTTTCTTAATTCTACATTTTCAAAATTTTCACAACAAAACTCGAATCTTTTTAGCTCTTCATTATCTAATTTTCTAGATATAAGTTCTTTTGTATCCTCTCTATCTATTGCTAGCACATTCCAACCATTTTTTATTAAATATATTGTGTCTCTCCCTGCTCCACACCCAAAATCAATAGCATTTTGCGGAGTAATATTCATCTTAACAAATTCTTCTACTATTGGATGTGGTAAGGCATCCATTGTATTTTCATAATATTTTTGTATACTTTCCATAAGTTTTAATTCCTTTCTATTGGTTGTTATAAATCAACTTCATTAATCTAAAAATCAAGTTTGAACTATAATAGTGGTAAAGGCATCACATAATTGTGATGCCTTTATTAGTCATTATAATGTCCTTTGCACTGCACTATTTCAATTTGTTCGTTTACAATTCGATAAACTATCCTGTTTGCTTCATCAATTCTTCTACTCCAAAATCCACTTAAATCATTTTTTAATGGTTCTGGTTTACCAATTCCTGCAAACTCATTTCTTTTAATATCAATAAGCAGTTGGTTAATTCGTTTTAATGTTTTTCTGTCTTGGTTTTGCCAATAGCAATATTCTTCCCAAGCTCTCTCTGTAAACATTATATTATTCATCCGCCATCTCATCTAATTCTTTAAGCGACTTTTTTACGACTTTCCCCTCTTCTAATTGTTTTATTGATTCTTTTATTGCTTTCATATTATTCTCCGAATAGAATGGATCTATTGAAACTTCAAATGGTATTCTTTTCTCTCTGCTCATTTTTCTAGCAAAAATATTAAATGCTGTACTCATCGTTATTCCTAGTTCCTTACAGGTCTCTTCCATGCTTCTTTTCACTTCTTCGTCCATACGTACATTTACTAATGTTTGAGCCATAATTATCACCTCTCTATTAACAGTATAATTCTTTGTAAAGATTTTGTCAATACGCTATCTTTATTTTAGTTGTATATTTTTATTATATTCTTATTTTTTTATTTAATTCATTTTTTCAATAAATAAAAAAAAGATATGCGTCTCCACACACATATCTGATGTTTAATATCACGACCAGTTATATAATATATATTACAATGGAAACGATTAAAAATCAATATTTTTACTAAAATAATTATAAAAATTTTCGCCCAAAAAGGGGCGTCCCTATTGGGCAAAATTTTTATTCTGTTCTTAATGCTTCTACTGGGTCTTTTTTGCTTGCCATTTTTGCTGGTATTAGTCCTGCAAGTATTGTTAAGCCTAAGCTTATTAATACTAGTACGGTTGCTTGTGTTACTGAAACTGTTGCATGTATTGCTACTCCAGATAGTGCATATATTATGCTGTTTATTGGCAATGTTAAGAGTAATGTTATTCCAACGCCTATCATTCCAGATATTAAACCTATTATGAATGTTTCTGCATTGAATACTCTCGAGATATCTTTTTTCGATGCTCCGATTGCTCTTAATATTCCTATTTCTTTTGTTCTTTCTAATACTGAAATGTATGTGATTATTCCTATCATTATTGATGATACCACAAGTGATATGCTTACAAACGCAATTAGTGCATAGCTTACGGCGTCTATTATGTTTGTTATTGAACTCATCATTGCTCCAACTAAGTCTGTGTAGGTTATTGTATTTTCTTCTTTTCCGTCGTCTCTTTGTTTTTTGTTGTAGTCTTCTATCGCTTTTGCTATTAACTCTTTGCTTTCAAAAGTCTTTGGATAAATCAATATTGATGATGGCTTATCTAAGTCAATTGCTCCTAATGTTTTTAGATTGTTTTCATAACTTGCATTCTGATTTTTTGTGTATGTGTCCATTACTTTTGCAATTTCTTCTGTTGACATTTGGCTTATTGCCATTTTTTGCTCGTTGCTTAGATTATTGAAATTGAATTCTGACTTTTCTCCTGATTTTGGAAACTCTAGTCCTGTGAATACATTGATATCTGAATTTTCTTTCTGTTCTTTAACAATGTCCGCTTCGTTTGTCTTATTTATAACATATTCTTTTAAGTCTTTTAAATATCCTATTCCGCAATTCATAGCTGTTGCAGTGCTTTGCTCGTTTTGCTTAATAATTCCAACAACATTTATATTCTCGGCATTTGCTATTTTTTCTTTCATAAAGTCATCATCTTCACTCTGGTCTATCCACAAATTTCCTTGTTTTTCATAATAATCAGAGTTTAATATTAGTTTAAATGATAATTTTAATAATTCATCATATGAATATGTAGTCTCTTCTTCTTTGTCTACATTTTCTCCTTTTTTAGCCTTTTCCCACTGTTTTGATAATTCTTTTTGGTCTTTTAGTCCTAAAGTATATAGCACATAATCGTTTAATTCGTTGTTTTCATTTACTATTAAAACAACTTCGTTATAGCTCTTTGGCCAACTTCCTGCAATTAAATCATATTGAGAATGAAGCAATTCTTCATTATCTAGCATTTCTGTCCAAGCATCATTGTTCATAGTGCTAAATGAGCTAGATACCATTGCCATTGGAGAATTCTCTTGTGCCTCTCTCATGCTTCCCATTCCCATGCTGTCCATTACAGTACTTGGGTTTACTTGCACTACGCCATTAGATGTATCTTCTTTATATAAATTTAGATTTAAATTGTATCCATATTGAATAGCATTACTGTTTTTAGCAATGTCGTTATCTTCTTGCTCTAAGTAATGTTTAAGCTCTGTTAAATTATTATTTTCCATTTTATTAGATAGAGTCGAAATCATCTCAGACATGATATTTTTTGAATATATCTTGTCTTTTGGTCTATCCTTTTCATCATTGTTTTCGTCCATCATTTTTTCTATCATTGCAGACGTATCTATTGTAGACTCCTCAATTGTTATTGGATATGATGATAGAGTATCTTCTTCTACCTTGTCAATGTAATTTTGTATTCCATTAGACAAAGCTAAAATTAACGCAATCCCTATTATTCCAATACTTCCAGCAAACGAAGTTAAAATAGTTCTGCCTTTTTTAGTCATTAAATTGTTCAAACTTAAATTTAAGGCAGTGAAAAATTTCATAGAAGTTCTACGTTTTTCCTTTGATTTTTCAGCCTCCTTCTTTTCACTCGTATATGGATTAGAATCGTTCATAATAGTTCCATCAAGTATCCTAACAATTCTTGTAGAGTATTTCTCGGCAAGTTCCGGATTATGTGTAACCATTATTACAAGCTTATCCTTCGATATTTTCTTCAATATTTCCATTACCTGTACAGAAGTCTGAGTATCCAAAGCACCAGTTGGTTCATCAGCTAAAATTATATCAGGATTATTTACCAATGCTCTAGCAATAGCAACTCTTTGCATTTGCCCTCCTGATAATTGGTTTGGCTTTTTATGTATTTGCTCCTTCAATCCTACATCTTCTAATGCTTTAATAGCCTTTTGTTTACGTTCTTTCTTACTTACACCAGATAAAGTTAGCGCCAATTCAACATTTGCAAGCACTGTTTGGTGTGGAATTAAATTGTAATTTTGAAAAACGAAACCAACAGAATAATTTCTGTAAGCATCCCAATCTCTATCCTTAAAATTCTTGGTAGACTTATTGTTAATAATTAAGTCTCCACTAGTATATCTGTCTAGACCTCCAATTATATTTAAAAGTGTGGTCTTACCCCCACCACTTTGTCCTAAAATAGATACAAACTCGCTCTCTCTAAATTCAATATTTATGTTTTTCAGTGCATGAACCGTTGTATCTCCAGATATATAATCTTTATTAATATTCTCTAACTTTAACATATTTTCCTCTTTTCTCTATTCCCATTTATATCTTGTTTTCAAATTATAAAAAAGCTTATAATCTTTTTGCTCTCTTTGAATTCTTCCAACAACAATAAAAGGTTTTACATTCTGTTCCTTAGAAAATTTCCTTATCTTTTCTTCTGTCAAATTTCCACTTTCCACAAATTTTCTATATTCTTCTTCATTTATTAATGCATTACTTGCGAACTCATCAGCTTTTTCTTCCATGTTCGACTTTGAGTCGGCATAATCTATAAACTGATTTCCCGCAATATCCCCGTTTAATAAATGCCCAATCTCATGAAATAATGTAAACCAGAATTCATCAGCAAATGCTCTTCTAATTGTCATTGAAAGTATTATTTTGTTATCATTTTTTCTTATAAAACCTTGTACTGGAGCTCCAGCAAAGTTTTTCACAACTTGAAATACAACTCCACATTCTGCAAATAATTCTTTTAATTTTTTTATTGCTTCATTTATTTCTAAAAACATACAGTCCTTAATTTTCTCTATATTATTCATTAATTTTTGTTCATCATATTCTTCATTTATTGTATTTTTTTCTGCTATTATGTCACATATTCTAAGCCATACATATAACACATAAACATTCGTTTCTAGAGTTTGCGATTTTCTAAAAGCAACTTGACTAGTAACCAAGTTATTAATATATGTCAAATTCTTTACATTGCATATATTTCTTAGCTCTATTATTCGTGCAAATACATCTTTTGTTTTATTCATCACATTTTGTTCTTCAGCATATTCTATAACTTTTTTTAATTTTTTTACTATTTCAACTTCATTTTCATCTATCACTTCTTGTTCTTTATACTCAAGCATTTCTTTATCATAAATTCCTTGAAGATTTATCCAAAAACTTGTTGGAATTCCAAAGACATACTCTAGGCTTCTTGCAAATGATGGTGATATTCCTTTTTTACCATTTACAACTTCACTAACATGTTTTGGAGAAAAACCTGTTCTAATAGCAAGTTCTTCTTGGCTCATTTGTTTTTCTTCAAGAACCTCTTTTAGAGTTTCTCCAGGATGAATAATAAAACCAAGGGATAATCCATTCATTTTTTCCGCCATGATAATCTAACACTCCTTTTACATTTAATATTTTGCAACTTTTTAAACTTTCTATATCTAATTCTGTATCAAGTGGTTCAACTACTATTCTATAATTTGCTGTTATTGATATTGCATAACACTTCTCCAAATTTCCTTCCAGTGGATGTGGCTTACCTAATCCAACTCTTGTTAAATATTGATTGAAATTCTCTGTTGCCTCTAATTGGTTTAGTCTTAGCTTTATTTTTCTACCTATTTCAAGTCCAACCTTCTTTTGTAATATTCTTGGGTCACAAAGTACCCTTTGTACTTTGTCATCTTGATACTTTAATTGCAATATTTCACCTTCTTTTGAGTTAATTACCTATTAGGTAATATTATTTTAGCACATATATTTCCATTATGCAAGTGAAATCTGATTATATTTTATACATTTTTTTACATTTCATTACATCTCTCTGATAAGTTTCAAATAATTACGTACGGAAATCGATATCCCAGCATATACTATTAGCATGGAGGTGAATTTTGTGAATTATCAAAATTACGATGATTATATGAGAAATACATTAGGATTTTCTGGCATGAATCCATCTATGGGTATGCCTTATGGTGGTTGCTCTAACATGGGTTGTGCTGGTATGTGCCAAAATCCATATACAAACATGGCAAATTCTATGTGGCAAAATCAGTCCTGCAATCTAGAAAATCTATACCCAGATTCATATAGAGTTATATATCCAATGGTTGTTGCATCTTGTAGAAATGTTACAATGCCAATCACAGAAGATACCATAGAAAGAATGGTTTGTGATATTTATGATAAAGCAGTTTCAAATACAAAAATTAGTGTTAGCCTTACAGCTGAAACTACTAACAGAGAAAGCTCAGAAGATAGACAAATGCCAAATAGACCACCAAGAAAGCCACGCAGAAATCCATTCTTGAATGATTTAATTAGAATTTTAATATTAAGAGAATTAATTGGCGGAGGACGTCCAAGATTTCCAGTACTTTAAGACTTTGAATATATAAAAAGACTAGTTCATATTTCACACATGAATTAGTCTTTTTTATTTATATTGTAAATTCTCGTTTATGCCTTACCGAAAATTTGTACAATTTAGTTTTCTTTCATAGTCTTTGCTGTTTCTGCATTTTCTTTTGTATAGCCTAATAAAATATTTGTATTCTTTGAAGCAATTGTGTTCCAAATTTCATCATATACTTCTTTCTTTTCTTTAGTTACAATGTTTATTGTTGCAATTGAAGTAACCTTTCCTTTTACGTCCATTATATTTATTGATTGACTTGTTTTAATTCCATTTGTTCTGTAATTCATTGCATACATCCAAATTACATCTCTGTATTCTATTACTTTGAATCTTCCTTGAAAATTTATTATGTAATTTTTTGTTAGGTATAGGTGAGTTTTCTCATAATAGAAAGCATCAGTATCATTCATTTCATTATCTAATTTTTCTATTAAATCTTCATCCATTTTCTTTACGCTGATATTAAAATGAACTTTTTTTATTATTCCAGTTAGCAATGAGGCAAGGCCTATTATCAAGCATATCATACAGCCAGTCATTTGCAATGAGCCTACATCTGAAAGTGCATCTTCTGACGCATCTAAATATACACTTCCAAAATAATTATCATAGTCTGCAACTGTTATCTTATAATTTTCATCTTCTATTGCATCATTATAAGCTTTTACTGCGAGTTCCTTTATTTCTCTTGTTGCAAGCTTTGTTATTCCCTCAATTTTTCCTGGATTTTCTGAAATATCTTCTCTGTTTAAAGAGTTGAAAGTTGAAGTTGGCATATATGCAACATACATATAATCTTCATCCATTACAATGTAATAGCTATTGTCATTTCCATCTTGTACCGCAAATTGGTATGGAACATGAGTTACATCAAGTTTCGCAATTTGATTTTCTTTTTCTTCATTACTTAGTAATAATTCGCTAAAAGATTTAGCATTTTCACTAGTTTTATCAATTTCATAACCTCCCCATAGTCCTAATGCAATTCCAAACAATAAAATAATTATTCCAATTATAATAATTTTGTTAATATTCTTAATTTCTTTTAATACATTTTGATTTTTGAACTTTTTCATTTTTAATCCCCTTTTATTAGTTAAATTTTTTCTAAACTCTTTTTGCTGTTAGTTACCATTTAAATCTTCTTGGCTAAATACATGCAATATTGTTGTTCCACTGTCAATTTCTATTTTAGCATACCTTAACTTTTTTATATCATCAGGTGCATCTTCAATCATTCCTTCATATAAGGTATCCTTGTTGTCCTTTATTACTTTAATATTCATTAGTCTCAAACTGCCAATGTTATCATATAACTTCATTATAGTCACATCCTTCTCGAAAATATTATACAACATAAAGTAAAAAATTTCTAGCCTATTTCTTGTATAAAAAAATCAAAACAGAAAAAATTTACACACTAATCTTGACAAGATCAAAAATTTTTACAATATTTCTTTTTTATTTAAGATTTTTTACATAACGCATTTTTTATTTCTAATTGTTTACAAAATTAGAAAGTACTAGCCAGACGCACAGGGTATTTTTTTTCGTAGTTATATATGCCTTTGTCGTCCTTACCACTACTAAAACTAATGTAACACGCATCATAGATATTGTCGGCAGAGGACGTCCAATATTCCTCTCTTAATCCATATCCACTATAATTTGAAGTTGTTATTCCTAATTGTCCTGCAAATGTCCTCCAAGTTTTTCTTGTTGGTGTACTCCAATCATCTCCTAATGTTATACTTTGTGCGCTTGTAAAATTGTATTTAGCACTATAATTATAATCACTCAATGCCATTACATTAAACCTTGCATTTCCGCTTCCTCTTGCTGATAATACATCTTTTATTCCAAATGGGCCATTATAATTTGTTTGACTTATATAATACTCTTTTAGCTCTGTAACTGTAGGTATTGTATATGATTTATCTCCCCATGAACCACTTCCACCAATTTTGAAATCTGCAAATATTATTCCATCTGGTGTTCCATCTCCGTCTGTATCTGCGTAATATCCTACTCCTGAATTTTCTGTAAATTTTGAATTTTCTACTGTTACTGTGTATGTTGCTGTTTTTTTATTATAGTTTGCACTTGCCGCACTTGTTACTGTTATTATTGCACTTCCGACTCCAACTGATTTTACTGTTACAGTATTTCCGCTTACACTTGCTGTTGCTATATTGTTATTATTTGAAGAAACACTTAATGTTCCTGTATTTTCACTTACCGTAAATGCCGTGTTATTTGGATATGTTATTGTTCCACTAGTCTCAGATAATGTTAATTTTCCTTCTGCCTTATTTACTACTGCCGTTTTTGTCACTGTTTCTGTTTTATATCCAGTTTTACTTGCTTTCACAATTACAGAAACCGATGAAGCATTTATTATTTGTGGTATATTTTCTATATACGTTTTCCCATTATCTATTGAATACTCTATCTTAGCATCACTGGGTGAAACATTTACACTTGTTAACATGTCATGTGATTGCCCATCATATGTTCCAACATATGGTACCACATCCAATGTTAATGTTTTGCTTTCTACTTTAACTTCTACTTCAATTTCATACCCGTTCTTTTTTACAATTAAAGTATTATCATCTTTTCTAGTTACTCCATCTATTCTCGATGGAACTTTGGATGTTAAAAATTCTTCTAATGTTTCATCTTTCTTTGTTAGCTTATGCTCTAATACTAATTGATTTACTTCTTCACTTGCAATTTGATAATATGTATCATTTTGTATCTTTTTAGCATTATCTACAACACCATTTTCTCCTACCAGTGTACTAATACTCACTCCTGCTAATATTAATAAAACTATTATTGTTACTACTAGCGAAATTATTGTAATTCCTTTTATTTCTTTTGTTCTCATATTTTTACATCTCCCAACATTATTCTTAAGTTATATACTTAATGGCAACATTTAGTAGGTACCATTACTGCTACCTAAAACTTGATATTTAATTACTGATGGTGTATTTACGGTATGTAAATTAATTTTTACATACTATATAATTCACCATCAATTTATATTTCATTTTACTTTTAAACTATATTATATTTAGTTTTATTCTTTTTAATCTTAGTGCATTTAATGTTACTGTTAAACTGCTTATTACCATTGCAAAACTCGCTATCATTGGGTTTATTGTTATTCCCCATTTGCTGAACAATCCCATTGCAATTGGTATCATTAAACTATTATAGAAGAATGCCCAAAATAGATTTTGCTTTATGTTCCTTATTGTTTTTTTACTGATGTTTATTAGATTTAGTATGCTGTTTAAATCATTTCTGGTTAATATTACATCAGATGAATCCATTGCTATGTCTGTTCCACTATTTACACTAACACCTATATTACTGCTTGCGAGTGCTGGACTGTCATTTATTCCGTCTCCACACATCATTACATATTTTCCTTCTGCTTTCAACTTTTTTACTACCTCAGTTTTTTCACGTGGTGTAACATTTGATATCACTGTAGTTATGCCTATTTCCTTGGCAATTTTTTCGGCTGTTTGTGTGTTATCTCCTGTTAGCATTACAGTCTCTATTTTATTTTTATTCAGCTTACTTATTACTTCTTTCGAATTTTCTCTTATAATATCGTTTACACCGACAATTGCTGAAATTTCATTGTTTATCACAACATAAATTATGCTGTTTCCTTCTTTTGCGAGCTTTTCTTCATCTTGTTTATGACTGTTTTTTACATCATATTTATCTAATATTTTTGAATTGCCTAATATTACCTCATTTTCAGCTATCTTTCCAATTATTCCATAGCCACTTACATCTTTAAAATCTTTTACTTCAAGAACTTCAATTTTATTTTCATTTAAATAATCTTCAAAAGCCTTTCCTATTGGATGAGTTGACTTTTTCTCCAAGCTTCCAACTATTTGCATAAGTTCTTTTTCTTGCATTTTGCTATAATTTATTATTTGGGCTATTTTTAGCTTGCCATATGTTAATGTTCCTGTTTTATCAAACACAACTGTCGCAGTCTTTTCGGCATTTTCTAATATTTCACTTTTCTTTACAAGTATTCCATTATTGGCACACACTCCTTCAGATATAACAATAGCAAGTGGAGTTGCCAGTCCCAAACTACAAGGACATGCTACAACTAATATTGTTACAAATGCGTTTATCGCTGTGGCAACAGTGTTTCCTAAAATTAGATCTGCAATAAATGTAATTATTGCAATTAGTATAACCGCTGGTACAAAATATCCACTTACAGTGTCGGCTACTTTCGCAATTGGAGCTTTGGTATTAGTAGCCTCTATTACGAGTCTTACAATTTCAGAAATAGTCGATTCCTTTCCGATTTTTTCGGCTTCATATTCAATATATCCATCATAATTTATACTTCCGGCTATTACTTTGCTTCCTTCTGCTTTACTTGTAGGCTTGCTTTCTCCAGTAATAAAAGATTCGTCAAGATGTGCTTTTCCTGTTATTATTTTTCCATCAACCGCAATCTTTTCACCAGGTTTGCTTACGACGATATCACCTTTTTTTATTTCATCTATTGTAACCTTTTTTTCTTCTCCGTTTACTTTAATAACCGCTTCTTTAGGTGTTATTTGTACTAATTTTTGAATTGCTTCTTTCGTCTTATCCTTGCTAATTCCGTCAATATATCTTCCTAATTTGATGAAAAATATTACAATTGCAGCAGACTCAAAATATAAATTTTCTACATATTCATGATGTCCTTTTGCAATCATGTACATTCCATAAATACTATACAAAATGCTTGTAATAACCCCCATTGCAACAAGTGTATCCATGTTTGGAGCCTTATGAATTAAGTTTTTACAGCCACTTTTAATAATATCAAATCCATACACAACGAAAGCAATCGTTAGTGCAAGCAAAGTTCCAGCATAAATTAAAGGATGCATGTGCATATCTAAAAACGAAAAGTTTGGAAGACCAATCATGTGACCCATAGAAATATACATAAGAGCCACTGCTAAAACAGAAAATATTATAAATTTAACTTTTTCATTTTTATTTTGTTTCTTTTCACTATTTTCATTATAAATACCTAAGCTCTTAAAACCAGCTTCTTCAACAAATTTTTCAAGAGTTTCCAAATTTAAAATATTTTCATCATATTCAATTAAGGCATTTGCCATTACAAGATTCACAGTTGCACTTTTAATTCCATTTTGTTTATTTAAATATTTCTCCAATCCATTAGAACACGCACTGCACGTCATTCCATCTATAGAAAGAACAACCTTTTTCAAAAAACCTCACCTCTTCTATTTTACATCAAATCCTATATTTTCAATTTTTTCTTTTATTTTTGATTCTTCTATTCCATCTTCTGCTTCAATATTTACAGTTCCAGTCGTATGGTCTGCCTTTACACTCTTTATTCCATTCATATTTTTTACTGCATTTTGAATTCTGTTTTCACATCCTGTGCACATCATTCCTTCTACTTTTAAATTAATTTCTTTCATTTTAAATTTCCTCCCTATATTTATTAATTTGTCCAATTATTGGCAATTTATTAGCCTAATTATTTGTTAAACCTTTTAAATAAACTCGTTAGCTCATCTATAATCTCCAAGTTTCCTTTTTCTAAATCATCACTTACACAAGTATATAAATGATTTTCTAATATGTGATTTGACAAGCTTCTTATAGAATTTTCTACTGCCGATAGTTGAATTAAAACATCATTACAATATCTATCTTCATCTATCATTTTCTTTATCCCTTTTATTTGTCCTTCAATTCTATTCAGTCTATCATTCACAATCTTTTTTTCTTCCTTTGTACGATGAGTTTGTTTATGACAACAATTTTTATCTTCTATAATTTCATCACTCCCTTTCTCAACTTTCAAACGCTATTATATACCCCAGTATGGTATTTGTAAATAGAGGGGTATATAGAAAAAGCCATTCATATGAATGACTTTTTAGCTACATATATCAAATTTAATTTTTCGCCCAAAAAGTGGCGTCCCTATTGGGCGATTTTTCTTAATACTGTTTTGTTTTCTTTTAAGCTTTCTGGTACGTTTATTACTCTTTGGTTTGAAGATCCTCTCCATTCTAATGTTGGATTGTGTAATGCATCTACATATTGTCCGTCTACTAAAACATCTACGTATTTCAAAGCTTCTTTGTCTTTTAGGTCTTTTTCAAATGTGTAACCAGACCATACCCATACATTTTTTTCTGGATATTTTTCTTTGAATGCTTTTGCAAGTTCTTTTGTTCCTTCTATGTTCTTTGGATGCATTGGCTCTCCGCCTAAAATTGATAAGCCTTCTATGTTTGGATTATCACATAATTCTAGTACTTTGTTTATTGTATTTTGTGTAAATTCTTTTCCACCTGCAAAGTCGTGTGTTTCTTGGTTGAAACATTTTGGACAATTAAATGCACAACCTTGCATAAATATTGATACTCTTACACCTGGTCCATCTGCTATATCCATTTTTCTTATTTTGTTATATCTCATTTTTATTCCCCCATATTCGTAATTTTCAAAATGAAAATATTTAAAAATTATAGTATTTCTATGCCAGTAACCATTATTCTTAAGAATGGTTATGCGTAGCTTGAATTTCTACGCACAACCAATTCTAATATTATCTATTTTGATGTTACAGCTTCTTTTTCTTCACTATGCTCATGTTTTTCGCATCCACATTTGCATTCATCTTCTTCAACATAATCTTTATTATCTATGTGAAGTACTCTTTCTTTTATTTCTTGAGTTCTTCCTTTGTTCCAGAAGTTGCTTCCTATATATCCACAAGTTCTTCTTGCAACATTTAATGTGTTGTGGTCTCTGTTTCCACAGTTTGGGCAATACCATTCTAGATTGTCATCTATTAGTATTTCTCCTGTATATCCACATTTCTGGCAGTAATCAGATTTTGTGTTTAACTCTGCATACATGATGTTGTCATAAATAAATTTCATTATTTGAAGTACTACTTCTAAGTTGTTTTGTAAGTTTGGAGTTTCTACATAAGATATAGCTCCTCCTGGGCTTAGTCTTTGGAATTCACTTTCTAGTTTTAACTTAGAGAACGCATCTATTTCTTCAAATACTGGAACATGGTATGAATTTGTTATATAGTTTTTGTCTGTTATTCCCTTTATTTTTCCGAATCTCTTTTGTAGACACTTTGCAAATTTATATGTTGTAGACTCAATTGGTGTACCATAAACACTGTAATCTATGTCTTCTGCTTCTTTCCATTCTGCGCACTTTTCATTCATTTTCTTCATTACTTCTATGGCAAAATCTTTGCCATTACCATTATCTGTATGGCTCTTGCCTGTCATGTATTTAACACATTCGTATAATCCTGCATATCCTAAAGATATTGTAGAATATCCACCATGTAATAATGGATGAATGCTTGCACCCTTTGGTAATCTTGCAAATGCTCCATGTTGCCATAATATTGGGGCAATATCACTTGTTGCTTTTGCTAGTCTTTCGTGTCTTACTTGTAAAGCTTTGTGGCAAAGTTCAAGTCTTTCATCATATATTTTCCAGAATTTCTTTAAATCCTTTCCTGATGATAAAGCAACATCAACTAAGTTAATTGTTACAACACCTTGATTAAATCTACCATAATATTTTGGCTTCTTTGTAACTGGGTCTATATAAGGAGTTAAGAATGAACGGCAACCCATACATGGATAACATTGTCCATCTCCATTTGCATCTACTTTCATTTGCTTCATTATTTTCTCTGATATATAATCTGGAACCATTCTTTTTGCTGTACATTTTGCTGCAAGTTCTGTCAAATACCAGTATTTACTGTTCTCATGTATATTATCTTCTTCTAACACATAAAGAAGTTTTGGGAAAGCTGGTGTAATATATACACCTTTTTCATTTTTGAATCCTAATATTCTTTGGTTTAGGAATTCTTCTATTATCATTGCTAATTCTTCTTTATACTCGTCTGTTTCTCCTAGATACATGCAAACAGATAAGAATGGAGCCTGACCATTTGTATTAGTCATTGAGTTTACTTGATAGTTGAATGTTTGAACACCATCAGCAACTTCTTTTTTAGTATCTTCTTTTGCAAACTTCTCGCATTGTTCTTTGCTTAATCCATTTTCTTTATATTTTTTGTAATATTTTTCATAGCTACTTCTTACAAATGGAGCCAAATGTGCAAGTGAAACAGTAGCACCACCATATGTAGAAGATGTAACAGCAAGTATTATTTGTGTTGCAATTGTACAAGCTGTAATAAATCTGTGAGGCTTTTCAATCATAACACCATTCATTATAGTACCATTTTGAAGCATATCCTCTAGGTTTATTAATTCGCAGTTTGTTAAAGCGTTTTGTGCAAAATAATCAGCATCGTGGAAATGTATAATTCCTTCATCATGAGCCTTTACAACATCATCAGGAAGCAAGAATCTTCTTGTTATATCTGTACTTGTTATTCCTGCTAGATAATCTCTTTGTGTTGTAACTACTCTCGCATTTTTGTTGGCATTTTCATTATTCCAGTATTCACTTTCTCCATCGATTAGCTCTTTAATAGTTTGATCTGTTGTGTTAGCTTTTCTAACAAGAGCTCTTGTGTAACGATATGTAATATATTGTTTAGCAAGCTCATATCTTCCTATTTCCATAAGCTTTTGCTCGATTATATCTTGAATGTCTTCAACTAATATTCTAGATTTTCTTAAATCCTCTATATATTTTATTATTTCATCAATTTCTTCGTCTGTAGCTTTTTGTTTTTTTGAAACTTCATTATTTGCTTTTTTTATTGCAGTTCTAATCTTTTCAGCATTGTACTCAACTATTGTTCCATCTCTTTTTATTACTTTCATTGTTAACACACATTCCTTCCCCAAAAATATTTCCTAGATTTGAAAATTTTAATTATTTTTCAATCTATTGTTTTGCAATTTATGACTATTATTATACCTCAACTTTTTACTTTTTCTGTTGCAAAAGCAACAATTTTGCTTTTTTATTTTTTATTTTTTTGTTATCCTTTAGGCTCTAATAGAATATGCTTTGTTACATTTTTGTTACAATCTGCCGTTTTTTGTAAACACTAATTTAACAGTAAAAACAGAAATAATTTATTAGAAATCATTTCTGTTTTTCATTAATTTTTAATTATTTTATCAGCATTAAGCATTCTCTGTTTCAGTTACTACGTTATTTTCTTCTTGCTCAACTTCTTCTGCTTCTTTGCTTACAGGGTTAGTTCCAAATGAAAACATCTTTCTTTCAGCCTTAGCTCTTCCTTCAAATTTCTTGTTGAATTCTTCTTTTGCACTATCTAATGCATCTTGCATTGCAGTAAACATTTCTTCAACATCTTCTTTTGTAAAATCATAAACGCTACTTCTTGCCATTGGTTCTAATATTTGAATGTCATGCATTACTTTATTTACTCTTTTTCCTGCGTTCTCCATAAATTTAGCTCTTTTTTCTTCGTTTACTTCCATTTTACTTTCTCCTTCTATATGTATTAATTTGTTTTCATGGCTTTTGTTATAACACAAAAAAGTGCATAAATCAAGAAATGGAAACAAATTTTTATATTATTTCGTCCTCTCCACTATTTCTACTATATCTGATATATACTGGCTTAGCACCGGTATATTTAGCCTTATTATTTTCTGCATTACATATATTATTAATGCTGTAATTATCGAAAAACCAATTCCTATTCCAATTCCTTTTGATATTCCAGACATAAAATTTCTAACAAGATATTTTCTTGAATCACCTGCAATTTCAATTAATTCCAGTACCTTGTTTTTATTTAATGTATTGTTTAAATTATTTAGTTGTATTAATAGTTTTTCCTCTAATTTTTTCTTGTGATAATTTTTAGAATTTGTAGTTAGTTGCATCATTTTTAAATTATCACATTTAAATCTTTCTATTTTTTTATTTTCTTTTAATCTTATTTTTTTCATAATAAAAGAGCCACCTTTCTATTATGATGACTCTTTTTACTATTATTTATTCAGTTACATTTGTAACATTTTCATCAACTAATTCATTTATTGCAGTTGTATTATTTTTTCCGTTTTCTCTTGATTTTTTGTCTATTTCTTTTTTCACTTCTTCTAATCTGTTTATCAAATTTTGCAATCTTTTTGTGTCTTTTCCTATTTGTTCCCAGTCATTGCTTTGTGTTGATGTTTTTAAATTGTTGTTTGCTTTTATTATTAAATCTGCAAGCTCATCTAAACTATCTGTGTTCTCTATTTCAATATCGACTGCATATTGTGAAACTAAATTTGAAAGTGCTTCGCTAAACGTATTTCCTATTGCAACTTTATTTCCAGATGCAACTACCACTTTCTTTAGCACTGGCAATGAGTCTGTTTCGTTCACAAATTGTTGATATATTGGTTCTACATATAATAAAGTATTGTTTATTGGCACTATTATTATATCTTTAGAAAGCTTTGTTCCTGAAACATTTAAGTTTTCTATTTCCTTTGCAATTGTCTCGTCTTGCCCTAATTGTGTATCTAATTGCATTGGTCCTAAAACATTGCTATCTGTTGGATAGTTGTATAACTTTAATACATTGTTTCCATTTTCATCAGTCGAACCAACTAAATATGCTGTTACATTCTGTTTTTCATATGGTGTAAATGGTATTACTAAGCCTAATCTTGATGTTGTACTGTCTGTTGTTTTTACCATTGTATAATATGGGTTTATTTCAGTTCCTTTTGTAGATGAAACTTTGCTACTTGCATTATGTGTTGCAATGTCCCATACATCGTCTCCCCTGTATAATACATCTGGTTGAATATTGTGGTATCTTTTTAATACTTTTGCTTGAATGTTATACAAATATTCTGGGTATACAAAATGGTCTGATATTTGTTCTGGTATCTCTTCTTTAGAGAATAAATCTGGATATATTTTTTCATATACCATTGCAATCGGATCTGTTTTATCTGTTCTATAGAAGGTTACATCCCCAGTATATGCATCTATTATTACTTTTACAGAATTTCGTATGTAATTAATTTCATATTTCGATATACCATTTTCCTCTAGAACTGTTCTTTGTGAATATGGGTATTCGTTACTCGTTGTATATGCATCAAGCACCCAAACAAGTTCTCCATCATTTGTAACAACCATATATGGGTCATTATCATATGTTAAATATGGCATTATTGTCTTTGCTCTTTGAATTATATTTCTGTTTGTTAAAATTTTACTATCACTCTTTACATTTCCTGAAAATACTAGTTTTGCGTCTTTTTCTCTTATTGCTAAAACTAATCTATCTAAGAAATTTGCCTTTAATCCAGCATCTCCGTCATATACATTCTCTGTATTTTTCAAAGCATCTTCTGTTGGATAATCAAACTCTTTCTTGCTATTACTATTGGTTACAACTGTATCGTTTGTCTCCAATCCAAAATAAATTCTTGGTTCATTTATATTTAGCACTTCATCAGTTTGGTCAAATGCTTTTTGAATATGGTTTATGTTTCCAGAATCTGTTGTTGATGTTGCAGATGTTATTATTGCTCCGAATCCATGTGTATATTCATAAGTTTTATTATTGTATGTTCCCTTCGAGCTTGCAATTTCTCTTGGAGTTACATATACTAATTGCTCTTTTCCAGAAATATTGTATAGCCCAATTTGAGTTGACCTAAAATTATAATATCCTTTATTCTTTTGAGAACCCTCTAAATCTTTTAAAACTGTTGACGCATTTGCAATTGGAATATTTTGAATTGTTTCAATATTTTCAGTAATATCATTTTGAGTAATTGTTCCTCCGTCTTGAACATTAACTTCATCTATATTTATTCCATATGCAATTTTTGTATTATTTATATTATTTTCGATATATTTCTTTTCCTTATCAAGTTCATTTGAATTTACAAATATTAAATTAAATCCAAGCATTACTAAAAGTAAAGAAACTAAATAACCTGGAACAACTAATATTGAACCTATTACTTTCTTAGTTCTTCCTTTTTGGAATTCTTTTATTGCTTTAAATACTGAAACTATCATAATTACAGATAATGCAATATATCCCCAGAACCCGATTGTTGTTTCTGTAATTCCGGCTCCAAATATTGAATAATTCTCTGATTCATCATTATTTAATACTATAAATTTTTGTACCCCAATATCTAAAGTTCCAATAAGCATCAATATTGCAAATAAAACTATAATTACTTTTAAATAACCAAGTGCATTATTTAATAGTCCGCTCTTTTTTACCGATTCTCTTGATATTCCATCAAAACAAATATTAAACACTATCAAGTAGTACAAGGTTGCATATACTACTGCTGCAATCATCGCAACTAATGCATATATAGTTATAAATTTTAAGAATGGTAATATAAACACGAAAAATCCTATATCTAAGCCTAGTGCAGGGTCAGTTGTAACAAATTGTGTATTAAAGAAACATGGTAATGCTTTTTCTACTATCATTCCAGTAGTTCCAATTGTTACTAATGTTGCAAATATAAACGAAATTGATTTTTGTGGAAGCTTTGGCATTTCTTTCTTTTCGTCTTCAAAAAATACCTTTAGGCCTCTTTTTACCTTAGTGGTTGTTGTATATGTTAATGTAAATATTGCCAAGAAATTAACTACAGCTGCTATCCCTCTATACTTCATGTTCTGCCAGAACATAGAGATGTAGTTTTCGCCAATCTCTTTTATTTCTAAGAATTCGCCTCTTTCAACTATATAAATAATTAATAAAGCAATTGCTAAAACAGCTAAAACGAGTTTCTTTCTTGTTTTTCTTTTTTTAGTAGTACTCTCTGTTTCAGTATTTGCAGACTTTGCTTGTTGTGCTGTTTTTGTTTCTTCTTGTTGCTCTGCTTTTACTTCATTATTAGATTTTTCTTGTTCATTACTGTCTTGCTTTTTATCGTTCTTTTTTTCTTTAGCTTCTTCTTTTTTATTCTCTTTAATTTCTTCAGTTTTTGGTATTTTTTCTTCTGCTTGTTTTACTTCTTTCTTTTTCTCTTCCAAGCTATATTCCTCCAATCCTTAAATTAAAGCCTTTACAAAATCTTCACTATTAAATATTTCCATGTCGTCAACTTGCTCTCCGACGCCTATAAATTTTACAGGCACTTTGTTTTCATTTACAATTCCTATTACAGCTCCACCTTTTGCAGTTCCATCAAGCTTTGTAAGAACTATTCCTGTAATATCCACTGTTTCTTTAAAAGCCTGAACCTGTGAAATTGCATTTTGACCAGTAGTTGCATCAAGCACCATAAGTACTTCTTCTGATGAATCTGGCAATTCTTTGTCTATTACCTTTTTTATTTTAATTAACTCGTCCATCAAATATTTCTTATTGTGAAGTCTTCCTGCTGTATCGCAAATTAAAACATCTGCATTCTTTTCTTTAGTAATTTTAATTGCATCATATACAACAGATGCAGGGTCAACTCCCTCTTCTCTTTTTACTATATCGCATCCAACTCTATTTGCCCAGATTTCTAACTGTTCAACAGCTGCTGCTCTAAATGTATCTGCTGCTGCGACAACAACTTTTTTACCATCTTTCTTTAATCTGTTTGCAATCTTACCAATCGAAGTAGTCTTTCCAACTCCGTTTACTCCAACTACTAAGATAACTGCTGGCTTAGTTTCTAGCTTTAGAGTGTTATCTGTAGCATCAAAAATCTCTTGAATTTCTTTTCTTAGAGCCTCTCTAACACCTTGCTCGTCTTTAATATTTTCTTTCTTAACTCTTTCTCTTAAATTATTTATAATTGTAGCAGAAGTATTAGCGCCAACATCAGACATAATTAATGCTTCTTCTAATTCTTCAAGCAAATCTTCATCAACTTTTCTAAAGTTACTAAATATATCATTCATCTTCTCGTCAAAAGATGTTTTTGTTTTATTTAATCCATTTTTTAATTTATCAAAAAATCCCATAAAAAAATCCTTTCATTTAATGTATTCATACCCTTCTATTATACATTAAATTTAAGGAAATTTCAATGGGCAGTTTTAGCGTATTTTATGACATTTTCTAATATAATCACATACTAAAAAGCTTTCCATGGTAGTAATGGAAAGCTTTCTGTTAAAATGACAAGTCTTCGCAGAAAGTCATACTTCCTGCAATATCAAAGTATTCCGCAGTTATGAATAAAATTTTACCATCCTCAAGATAAACATACAAAAAAACTTTTTCTTCACCCACATGGTGAAATTCATATTTTACAACTTTTTTATTATATTTATCCATTATCTTTTTGGCGATTTCATCTTTAATCCGCCTTTTTTCCCACGGAAATAAAAAATTTATATTTATCATATAAACATTCCTCCAAAATTATCATTCTAGAATTTGTTAAAGCCACTACCAAGCCTTAACTTATACGGTATGATGCAAAGCATCACTGCTATATAATTATAGCATATATTAAGCTAATATTCAATTCCTTACATAAAAAATCAGCAATGGTATAATTCATTCATGAAAATGTCTTATTTATGCCTAGAAAACTTATTGATTTTGAGTATATCCTTTGATATGCTTTTGCGTCTAAAAAGCTATATAAAATCACGCTTACAGCTTTTTAGCAAAAATAGGTTTCCAAAGGATAAGAGGCTCAATGTCAATAAGGAAATTGGAATAAATTAGACATGATTTTTGAGACATTTTCTCAAATGAACAACAAACAATTTCTTTGTAAATATAGCAAATTTTTGCCATCTATAGTATAATCACTTCATAAATATTTTTTTAAGATTAAAGAACGGAGGTAGTTTATGGAAAACGAATTACTTAAAAATGATACTGAAATTAATAACATATTTGATAACATTAAGGAGTTAGTTATTAACAGTAGAAATAAAGTATATAGTGTTGTAAATACTGAAATGCTTAACTTGTATTGGAATATAGGAAAAGCCATTATGGAAATACAGCAAGGTGATGAAAGAGCAAGTTATGGTGATGCTGTGCTTGAAAAATTATCACAAAAATTAACAAATGAGTTCGGTAAAGGATTTTCTGCCAGAAACTTAAGGACTATGAGAAAATTTTACTTAATATATCCAATTTGGAAGACAGTGTCTGCCAAATTAAGTTGGTCTCATTACTTAGAACTAATTAAAATTGAAGAAGAACCAAAAAGAAATTTTTATTTGAATGAATGTATAAATGCGAAATGGAGTGTTCGTGAATTACAAAGACAAAAAGACTCTTTATTATATGAAAGATTAGCTCTATCAGCTGATAAAGAAAAAGTACTTGAACTATCTGAAAAAGGACAAATTTTAAAAACTAGTAAAGATTTAGTAAAAGATCCTTTTGTTTTAGAATTTTTGGATATAAAGGAGAATACAAACTATCTTGAAAGTGACTTAGAGAAAAACATATTAGAGCATTTAAAAGATTTTTTGCTTGAGCTTGGTAAGGGGTTTAGTTATGTTGGAAATCAAGTAAGGTTAACATTAGGTGAAGACCATTTTTATCCTGATTTAGTTTTTTATAATAGACTTTTAAGATGTTTTGTGATAATTGATTTAAAAATTGGTAAAGTAACACACCAAGATATCGGGCAAATGCAAATGTATGTTAATTATTATGATAGAGAAATTAAACAAGAAAATGAAAATTCAACAATTGGAATATTATTATCAACTAATAAAAATGAAACAGTTGTAAAATATACTCTTCCTGAAGATAATAAAACAATATTTTCATCAGAATATAAACTTCATATGCCAACAGAGCAAGAATTAATTAGTGCTGTTGAAGAAGAAAAGAAAAATTTTGAATTAAATGAAAAAATCTAATTACGGTAAATTCGCCATAATTAGAATATGCATGGAGCGATTAAGCAACAGCTTACGAACCATAACGCTCTCTTTCTAAAAATATTATATATGAATTCTTATTAAATTTCAACGGGAGTATGGAAAATTTTGTTGTTTTATATTATAATTTTATAAAGGTGATTTTATGAAATATAATGTGGAAAAAGATAGTAAAAAATTTTATTTTGGAAAACAAGAAGATTATTCAAAATATAGACCTACATATCCAACCGAACTTTTTGATTTTTTATCTAAGGAATATAATATGAAAAATAAAATTATAGTTGAGTTAGGTGCAGGAACTGGAAAGTTTTCTAAAATAGCAAGTTCTTATTGTAAACAAATTTATTATGTTGAACCAAATATTGATATGATTAACAAAGGAAAAGAATATTGCAATGATTGTGATAATATTGTTTATATTAATAAAAGTGCAGAATCAACAGGATTGCCTGAAAATTCAGTTGATATTGTATTTGCGGTCCAAAGTTTTCATTGGTTTGATAAACAAAAATTAAAACAAGAAGTAAATAAAATATTACAATCTAATGGAGATTTTGCAATAGTTTGGAATGACTGGGAAGATGAAAATAATGAATTTAGTAAGGAATACTTCAAATATATAAGCTCTTGGAATACTAAACTTACTGGTAAAACATATCAACATAAAAATGTTGATGATCGTAAAAAATTTTTCAAGAATAGTGAATATAAGACTTATATATTTATCCATTCTAAAGATTATACTATAGATATGCTAATAGGGTTATCTAAATCATTATCGTATGCTCCAAAAGAAGATAGTGAATATTATGATGAGTTTATAAATGGTATTATAACTATTTTTAATAAATATAAAAAAGATGACATCGTTCGTTTTGATTTTCATACAGAAATGTTTATAGGAAAGATTTAGGTGATGATTAATGATTGATAATGGTTATCTTTTTGCTAAAGACAATAAAAGAATATTCATAAATACAAGTTTAGGATGTGCTGGGCAATGCGCATATTGCTATTTACCAAAAATGGGATATAGTAATGGTTCAGATAATTATAGGACTATTTCAGCACAAACTATAATTGAATTTATAGAAAAAAATAAACTTGATATAAATCAAAAAACTTTAATAACACTTGGTTGTTATTCAGAGTGTTGGGATGAATATAATAAAAATGAAACAATTAGTTTAATAAAATACTTTTTAAAAAAGGGAAATCAAATTCAATTATCAACTAAGAAACAAATAATGAAAGAAGAACTTACCGAAATATTACCACTAATAAATTATTTTGGACAACTAGTTATTTTTGTTAGTTCGGCAACTATTTCTAAACATGATACCATTGAAAAAAATACTACACCTATTTCTAATAGATTTCAAAATTTTTCACTTTTTAATAGTTTAGACATACCTGTTGTTTTATATATGAAACCAGTTTTAAAAGGTATAACAATCAATGATTTAGAACTTTATAAAAAATATATTGAAAAATATAATATTAAAGATGTAGTAATCGGAAGTATATTTACAAATTACATATCCGAAGAAACTGTTCATTTTTCAAATAAAAACGAATTGTTTTATACTAAAAATAGTGATGAAGATATGATTATTTCTGAATTATCAAAAATAACAAATGTCTATAAAAGGAGTTCTGAAGTTATGTACAAATATAATGTTAGTAATCATATAGAAAAAGTAAAAAATGAAGTAGCAAAACTATTAGAGGGAGACAACTCTGGACATGGACTTTAACATATTAATAGGGTTTTATATTTATCTTTAAAATTTGCTGAAAAAGAAAATGCAAATAAATATATAGTATCATTAATAGCATTACTTCATGATGCAGATGATTATAAGTTATTTGGTATGGAAAATGCAGAGAAACTTACAAACGCCAAAATAATTATGGATGATTGCAATGTTGATAAAGCTATCCAAGAACAAGTATGTGATGCTATTAATAATATTGGATATAGCAAAAGATTAAAAGGACATAGTCCAACAACTCTTGAAGGAAAAATTGTATCAGATGTAGATATGTGTGATGAATTAGGAGCAAATGGTATTTTAAGAGTCTATACTTATAGTATGAAAAATGGAAAACCATTTTTTGATAGAAATATTTTCCCAATTGAAGATATGAATGCAGAAAAATATACAAGAAAATGTGCAGATAGTAGTGTATGCCATATTTTTGAAAAAATATTAAAACTTAAAGATTTAATGCTAACTGATTCTGGTAAAGAAGAATCTAAAAATAGGCATCAAATAGTTGTAGATTTTTTATATCATTTGTTTAATGAAGAAAATGCTCCTGAATGGATTGAATATTTAAATAATTATCTTAATCTTGTAGAATTGCCTCGTTTGCATAATTCAAATATTTCTTTTACAACTTCTGCTTCAATAGGTTCTACTTCTAAATGACCAGTTTCCTTATTTCTAATATAGCCAT